>ERZ826613.1437-NODE-1437-length-28358-cov-3.575310_pt1 | contig 28358 bp, 30 predicted proteins | sample MGYA00519925_ERZ826613 | MGnify/ENA primary metagenome ERZ826613 (study PRJEB31778, sample SAMEA3449236) | human gut metagenome | biome: human gut; feature: human-associated habitat; material: faeces | place: United Kingdom | collected 2010/2012 ... | reverse complement strand
CGTTAAAGCCAGTGTTTTAGAGGGCTGGGAGAGGGATGCCCAATTTTATGGACGAACCCACGGCGGGGCTTGACCCCGAGGCGGCGGAGGATATGTATAAGCTTATATCAAGACTTAACAGGGACGGTATGACGGTTATTATGATAACCCACGATATACCCGCCGTCATGCTCGGAACGCACATTCTGGAAATAGGTAAGCACGGCTTTTTCGGCACGGCAGACGAATACACGGAGGCGAGAAAAAATGGCGGAAGCGTTTAAAAATTTACAGCTTTATTTCAGCTATCCGTTTGTGCGGTACGCGCTTATTGTGGGAGTTTTAATTGCCGTTTGTTCTTCGCTGCTCGGCGTGACTCTTGTGCTTAAACGCTTTTCGTTTATAGGGGATGGGCTTTCCCATGTGGCATTCGGCGCAATGGCGATTGCGGCGGTACTCAAATTTACAAACCAAACCGTAGTGATACTGCCGATAACCGTTATTTGCGCAATATTGCTTTTAAAGGGCGGCAATTCCTCAAAAATTCGGGGCGACGCCGCAATAGCAATGCTCTCTGTGGGGGCGCTGGCGCTCGGGTATTTACTTATGAATATTTTCTCACCCTCCGCCAATGTTTCGGGGGATGTTTGCAGCACACTTTTCGGCTCAACCTCAATTCTCACCCTGTCAAGGGGCGAGGTTATACTCTGCGCGGTGCTGTCACTCGTTGTAATAACCCTGTTTATACTGCTTTACAACAAGCTTTTCGCCGTGACGTTTGATGAAAGCTTTTCCCGCGCTACGGGGGTGAATACTTCGGCGTACAATATGCTTATAGCCGTTATAACCGCGGTGGTAATAGTGCTGGCTATGAATCTTGTGGGCTCGCTGCTTATATCGGCGCTTATAGTTTTCCCCGCGCTTTCTGCAATGCGGCTTTACAAAAGCTTTTTTGCCGTTTCGGTTTTTTCGGCGGTTTTCGCCGCGGTATGCACCGCCCTCGGTATGATAATCTCCGTACTTGCGGGAACGCCTGTGGGGGCTACGGTAGTGGCGGTGGATATAGCGGGCTTTATTTTATCCTCTGTGCTTGGCAGAGCGCTTAAAAGGGGTTAAAAATATGGTGCTGCACAATATTTCCCCGCTTTACGGCGAAAAGTCGGAAACGCTTATTTTAGGCAGCTTTCCGTCGGTTAAATCACGCGAGGCGGAATTTTTCTACGGGCACCCGCAAAACCGTTTTTGGCGCGTGCTTGCGGGCGTGTTTTCCGCGCCTGTTCCCGAAACGGTGGAGCAAAAGAAAAAACTTGTGCTCGAAAACAGGCTTGCACTGTGGGACGTAATTGCAGAGTGCGAAATTACAGGCTCTGCCGATACAAGCATTAAAAACGTTAAACCGAATGATATTGCGGGTATAATTGAAAAAACCGCCGTAAGCCGTATATTCGTAAACGGCAAAACAGCGGAAAAATACTATATTCGTTATATTGAAAAAACGGTGGGGCAAAAGGCAATCTGCCTGCCCTCAACCAGCCCCGCAAACGCGGCTTGGTCGCTTGACAGACTGATAAACGCATGGCAAGTAATAAAATAAACTATTTACAAAATGCAAACAGACTGATATAATAAAATCAAACTTAATAGTGTAAACAGGCTCGGCTTATGCCGATAAGAGGGAAACCCGGTGCGAATCCGGTGCAACCGCCATTACCGTATTTCGGGCAACCGATAAGTCGGAATACTCGCCGTTTACAGTCGGTTTTAATTTTGCTTTTGGGCAAGGAAAAGTATCGCCGTTATAAAAAAGCGTTTTTGCAGGCTTGCAAAAGGGCTGTTTTTGCGTTGCGTATAAGCCGTTCATTTGAAAAAAGGTGGGCGGCTTTTCTGTTTGACTTTTCCAAAGCCCTTATAAGGGGGGATTTTTATGGACGACCATTCGCGTGATGCCTGCATTGCGCTTTTAAAGGAAAAATATTCGGTGCTTGGCAGACTGCCGCAAAAAAGCGACTTTACCGAGGCGGAAACGGCAATGATAAAGTCACTCTTAGGCCCGTGGCCGCGCGCGCTTGAAAAGGCGGGCGTTAAGGAGGTAAGCGAAAAAAGGCAGGAAACCCTGCAAAAAAGAACCGAAAAACGGATTCGCGCAAAAATTAAAAAGCGCGGGTTTAAAATAATGAAAAAGGAAGAAAAGAAAAATGTTTAAAAAACTAAAGCGGAATTTAATACTCTTTTTAACACTTACCTTATTGACGGTAAGCGCCGCCCCGGCGTTCAGCGCTGCAGCGGAGAGCGAAGAATATGGCATTACTTCAACCCTTACTGACGGCGCTACTGTAAAAAGCTCTAAAAAGACCTTTTTTGTAACCGCAAAGGATGAAAACGGAAACAAGGTGACTCCCACTGTTACACTGAACGGTCAAAATGTTGACGTTACGTGGGATGACATTGATATGACAAGCTTTACCCTTAAATTCACTGAGGAGGGTGAAAATAAGATAGTAATAACGGCGGGTGACAAGAGCGTTACATACACCTTGATATATCAAAAAGCTGCCCCGGGAGAAATTATAGGCTATACCACAGTGTCGGTCGAGGCGCTTACCATAGGCTGTGGACACATAATAGAGCCGGTTTTGGTACCTATACATGAGGGTGAAACCGTTGCTATGGTAATTACAAAATTGCTTGAAGAAAACGGTTTTTCATATAATTGCACCGGTTCTGTAGAGAGCAGCTTTTACCTCGCTGCCATAGGTCGCGGCGGCGCTTTGAAAAAGGGAAGTGATAAAAGCTTCGGCGCGGGTGAAAAATTTTCCGTTCCCGAGGAGCTTGATGAAAAGCTTATTAACCCGATTCTTTTAGAAAATATTACAAAATTTAGTGAGCTTGATACCGGCTGGAGCGAGGGCGAAAATACTCTCGGTGAATTTGATTATACTTTTATGTCGGGTTGGATGTATACCGTGAATAACACAATGGCTAATGTGGGAATGAGTCAGTATGAGCTTTCTGACGGCGAGGTTGTAAGGCTTCATTTCACACTTTACGGCTACGGCTCGGATCTCGGTTATTCTGTTTGGGGAATGGAAAAATATTACGAGACTGCCAATAAGGACGCCCTGCTTACCGAAATTGCCCAAATAAACGCATTACCCAACCTAAAGGAGCTGCTCGGCAACGAGAAATTTGCCGCCGCATATAAAAATGCTATGGCTCTGGCGCTTAACCTTACCGCGCCGCAAAGCGATGTTGCAGTGGCTAATAAGGAGCTTTCGGTTGCTAAAGCCGCGGCAATTAAGGAGCTTGAAAATAAAAATCAGACCCCGCCCGACAACGGCAGCACCGGCGGAAACAGCGAGCAAAAGCCGAACGGTGGCAACGCAAACTCTTCGGGTAAGACAAACGCCGACACAGAAGCTAAATCACCGAAAACAGGCGATAACGGTCAGGCGGCAGCTTTTGAGATTATAAGTGTTGCTTTAGCCTTCGCTATGATTTCGGCGGCACAGCTTAAACGCCGCCATAATTAAGAAATGAAAAGGGTTATTGCCTTAATAACGGCGGTTCTGTGCCTGCTCGTTTATATTCCCGCTTCCGCTGCCGGCTACAAGGGCAGCGAGGAGCTTTTAAGCGTTGCAAACGGAATTATAAATTGGAAAAAGCTTGATAACGGCGCAGAGGGCGGCAGCTCGTTTTTTAATGATAAATTTTTAAGCCTTGCCGGCACCACGCCGGGCGACTGGTACCCCATAGGTATGAGCCGCTTAGAGGTCCCCGAGGATTACAGCCGCTACCTTGCCGTGTTGAAAGCCGAGGTTGAAAAACGCTACAAGAAAAAAAACAAGCTTTCTGCCGCAAAGGCTACCGAATGGCACAGAATAAGCCTTGCGGTGCTAGCATCTGGCGGCGACCCGAGAAACTTCGGAACGGATAATGACGGAAACCCGATAAACCTGATAGCCGACGGAACGTATAACAGGGAAAAACTCGGCAGACAGGGCATAAACGGTTGGATATGGGGGCTTATAGCCCTTGATTCAGCGCGCTATGAAATACCCGCCGGCAGCATAAATACAAGAGACGGCATTATAACCGAAATTCTTTGCCGGCAGTTATCGGATGGCGGCTTTGCGCTTTCGGGCAAAACCTCCGACCCCGATATTACGGCAATGGCAGTGCAGGCATTGTCGCCTTATTATACCTCAAAAAAAGTATACAAGTATACGCTTAAATCCTCAAAACAGGAAATAAGCCGCACGGTAAAGCAGGTTATAGATGAGTCGCTTTTCTGCCTTTCGCGCTTGCAAACGGAGGACGGCGATTTTATAAGCTGGGGCACGCAGAACGCCGAAAGCACCGCTCAGGCTGCGGTGGCGCTTTGCAGCCTTAATATTGACCCGCAAAAGGACGCGCGGTTTATTAAGAACGGCAAAACGCTGATAGACGGTATTTTAAAATACCGTATGCCCGACGGCGGCTTTGCACACTCATACACCTACGATCCCGACAACCCCGGCTCAAAGCCCGATAAATCAAACTCAATGGCGGGCGAGCAGGTTTTATACGCTTTGGCGGCGGTAATACGGCAGCAAAAGGGGCAATCGCCGCTTTATTCTTTCAGTCAAACGCCTACCCCGGCATTGCCGGCAAAATCCGAAAGCAAGTCGGGCGGCACGTCTTCGGGCAAACCGCAAGCACCTAAAGACACGCAAAGCTCACAAAGCTCGGCTGTCGCAGAGAATACAAAGCCCGAGAGTACGGAAGAAACGCAAGAGGATACGCCCGTACTGTATTTTGCACCGAGCGACAGAAAGGCTGTGGACTCACTGCCCGCGCGCCTTACGACCGAGCAATATTATACTGTTATAGCCCTGCTTGAAAAGCTGAAACAGAGCGATGATTTTGAGGGCAAAGAAAATTACCTTAAAAAGCTTACAGCCGCGAAAGAGGAAATTGAAAAAATTCAAAAGGAAATTGACTCTCTTAACGCGGATATATTGAAAAAGCTTTATCCTTTTGATAAAATATCCTTAAAGGATAAAAAAACGGTTGACGGTATTTTTAAGCGCTACAACGCCCTTTCTGATTACGACAAAACGAAAATTGAAAACCGCGAGGATATTATTAAAACCCGAACCAAGATATATAACAGGCTGCGCGCCTACATTATAGCCGCGGTATCGGTTGCGGTAATACTCGCGCTCGGCACGCTTGTAATTATAAGAATACGCCGCAGAAAAAACAGGAAGAAACGCGAAATGGAAGAATTGGCTGCAATGTACGGGGAAGACGAATGAAAAAGGATATACTTGCCATACTCTTTATAATTCTTGCCGCCGTGTTTGTTATAAACGGCACGGAAATACAGTCGGTTGACGAATACTATCTGACCCATATAGACGATATAACCGAGGAAAGCGAAACGGTTTTTATTTCGGTAAACTGCAAAACCGCCATAGATAATTCCGAAGACCTTGAAAAACCGCTGAAGGACGGCGATTATTTACCCGAGGACGGCATAATACTGCCGAAAACCGAGTATGTTTTGCGCAGGGGAGATACTGTTTTTGATATTTTAAGCCGCGCCACGCGCTATAATAAGATACAAATGGAATATCAGGGAGCGGATAAAAACAGCTACGGCAGTGTTTATGTTCAGGGAATAAGCTATCTTTACGAGTTCTCCTGCGGTCCGCTTTCGGGCTGGATGTATAAGGTGAACGGCGAGTACCCGAATTACGGCTGCTCAAAGTATAAGCTAAAGGACGGCGACGTTATAGAATGGGTCTACACCTGCGATTTGGGTAAGGACGTAGGCTGTGAATGGATGGGGGAGGAAACACAATGAGAGCCTTTGAAAAATACCACCCCGCAGTATCGGCGTTTTACTTTTTTACAGTCATCATTATCGCTGTTTTTGTGTGGCACCCGATAATTCAGCTATCGGCGCTTACAGGCGCCGCAGCCTTTTGTTTTTCGCTTGAAAGCCCGCGTAAGGCGCTTAAAAATACGGGCTTTTACATTCCGCTTTTTCTTATGGTGGCGGTAACAAACCCGCTTTTTTCTCACAACGGCGTAACGCCCCTTTTCTTTTTAAACGGCAACCCCGTAACGCTTGAGGCGTTCGCCTACGGCGCGGCTATTGCCGTGGCGGTAATAGGCGTAATGCTGTGGTGCAAGTGCATGGGGGAGATTATGTCAAGTGATAAATTCCTTTGGCTTTTTGGACGCCCGTTCCCAAAAATTTCGCTTGTGCTTTCTGCGGCGCTGAGGTTTATACCGCTGTTTGTAAGGCAATCGAAAGAGGTAAGCCGCGCGCAAAAGGCAATGGGGCTTTATTCATCAAAAAGCTATGTTGATAAAATTAAAGCTGCGTTTTCGGTTTTGTCGGTTATGATAACCCGCGCGCTTGAAAGCGCGATTGATACCTCAATGTCTATGAAAGCCCGCGGCTACGGTACAGGCAGGCGGACAAGCTTTTCTATTTTCCGCTTTACTCTGCGCGACCTTATTTTTCTTATAACCGCGCTTGCCCTTTTTGCGGTAACGCTTATCGGTATTGCGCTCGGCAAAACGGAATTTTACTATTACCCCGAAATCACTGAAATACAGGCTGACGCAGGCTTTATTATTACCTGCTCGGCATATTTTGCGCTTGCAATTCTGCCCTTTATAACCGAAATTAAGGAGGAGCTCAAATGGAAATACTGCATATCGAAAATTTAAGCTTTGCCTACCCGAAATCGGAAAAAAAGGCGCTTGATAACATAAACCTATCGTTTAAGGCAGGCAGCTTTAACGTTATATGCGGCGAATCGGGCTGCGGAAAAACCACCCTTCTTAAAATGCTCAAACGCGAGCTTACGCCAGTGGAGGACGAAAGCGGCGAGGTATTTTACCGCGGTAAAAAGCTTTGCGAGCTTGAAGGGCGCGCCTCTGCCGCCGAAATAGGCTTTGTAATGCAAAACCCCGAAAGCCAGATTGTGACCGATAAGGTATGGCACGAATTGGCGTTCGGGCTTGAAAGCTTAGGAGAAGATAACGAGGTTATACGCCGCAGGGTGGCGGAAATGTCTTCATATTTCGGAATTGAGGGCTGGTTCGGCAAAAAAACCAATGAATTATCGGGCGGGCAAAAGCAGCTTTTAAACCTTGCCTCGGTTATGGTAATGCAGCCGAATATTTTAATACTGGATGAGCCCACAAGCAGGCTTGACCCTATAGCGGCTTCCGATTTTATAGCCACGATTTGCAAAATGAACCGCGAGTTATCTTTAACGGTCATAATCGCCGAGCACCGCTTAGAGGAGCTGCTGCCCGTGGCGGACAGCGTAACGGTTATGGAAAACGGGCGGGTAATAGCCGCATGTGCCCCGCGTGAGGTATCGGGCAGGCTGAAAGTCATATCCGAAAATCAGCGTATGCTCTCGGCGCTGCCGTCAGCCACGCGTATTTTTGAAAAGCTGGGGTTACCCGGCATTTGCCCCCTCACCGTGCGCGAGGGCAGAGATTTTCTTGAAAAAAACTTCGGCGGTGCGCCGATTGCGGAATATAAAGAAAAGCCTTACACCCATAGTGACAGTGCTGCAATAGAGCTTAAAAACGTATGGTTTCGCTATGAGAGAAATCTGCCCGATGTTTTGAAAAATACCTCCTTAAAGGTTTATGAGGGCGAAAGCTACTTTATTTTGGGCGGCAACGGCGTGGGTAAGACCACGGCGCTGGGCGTAATTGCGGGGCTTAACAGCGCATACCGCGGCAAAACGGTGATTTTGGGCAAAAAAATCAAAGAATACAGGGGCGCAGCGCTTTACAGGCATTGCTTATCGCTGCTGCCGCAGGAGCCGCAAAACGTATTTTTAAAGGACACGGTGCGCGAGGATTTTGAGGATATGCTCAAAACCTGCTGTGTACCTAAAGCGGAACACAACGCTAAAATTGAAGAAATAACAGAGCTTTTGGATATTGCCCCTCTGCTTTCGCGCCACCCGTTTGATTTAAGCGGCGGCGAGCAGCAAAAATGCGCTATAGCCAAAATTATGCTGTCAGAGCCGCGAATACTTTTACTTGACGAGCCTACAAAGGGCTTTGACGCGCATTCAAAGCAGAACCTTTCCGAAATTCTTAAAAAGCTTAAGGCGCGCGGAATAACTGTTGTTACGGTAACGCACGATATTGAGTTTGCCGCCGAAAACGCCGACCGCTGCGGCTTGTTTTTTGACGGCGAAATAATATCCTCCGCCACACCGAACGAATTTTTCGGCGGGAACAGCTTTTACACCACCGCTGCAGGCAGAATATCGCGTTTTGTTTTCAAAAACGCCGTAACGGTGGAGCAGGTGGTTGAAATGTGCAAACGGAGCGGAAAAAATGACTAAAAAGCTTTTAATCAACCTTATTGTGCTGGGGTTAATACCGCTTACCGTGCTTGCGGGGGCTGTAATATTTAAGGATAAGCAATACGCTTGGATAACCCTTTGCATAGCGGTGCTTGCATGTATTCCGTTTTTCCTTTCCTTTGAAAACGGCAAAACGCGCGTAAAGGAAATGATGATAATTGCGGTAATGGTAAGCCTTGCCGTGGTGGGCAGAATAATATTCACGCCCCTGCCGGGCTTTAAGCCCGTTACGGCAATAGTGGTAATAACCGCCATGTATTTTGGGGGCGAGGCGGGCTTTTTAACCGGCGCGCTTTCCGCCGTTATATCCGATTTTTATTTCGGGCAGGGCCCTTGGACGCCCTTTCAGATGTTTGTTTGGGGGCTTTTAGGGTTTATAGCCGGCGTAATTTCCAACCCGCTTAAACGCAGCCGCATATTGCTTGGGGTTTACGGTATAATTTCGGGCGTGCTGTTTTCTTTGCTTATGGACGTATGGACGGTGCTTTGGTGGGACGGCTCTTTCACGCTTACGCGCTACCTTGCGGCGACGGTATCGGCTGCGAGGTTTACAGTTGTTTACGCCGTTTCAAATGTGATTTTTCTTTTGCTGCTGCAAAAGCCCATAGGCAAAAAGCTTGAAAGAATTAAGGATAAATACGGAATGTAAAAAAATTTGAAATTGGGGATTGAAATTTTTTGAAAATATGGTAAAATAGTATTCAGTCGGGGGTTTAGCTCAGCTGGTCAGAGTGCCTGCTTCACACGCAGGAGGTCGGCGGTTCGAGCCCGCCAGTCCCCACCAGACCGTGTGCGGTATGTGTGCAAACCTGCAGCCGCATATGTGCAAAGATAGCGTAACCTTCATTTGCACGAGGGCGATTTTAAAGCAAGTAAAGCCTTGCCGCTATACCAAAATTCAAGCCCCGCTTTGGCGGGGCTTTAAATATATGGTTAAAATTACCGAAGGCAGTCGAGTTTTTAAATATAAAGAAATCGCAATATGAGAGCAGCTTAAGAAATTCCCGTCGGAGGAGCTTATGCCGTACCCGATAGCGGCACTTTTTGTGCTGGCGGTGTTTTACGGAATTTACTTTGCAAAAAAGCATTGTACCCTGATTGTATTGTCTATACAAAAAGCGTAAAGGCATACAAACCCGCCAAATTGGGCGCAGAAAAGAAAAATCAATACATACGGTTGAAATGCTTATGAGCGTTGCCGCATTGGGCGCGCCCGCCCCACAGCTTGTGTTGTTTTTTTCGGGTGGAGCTATATGCCTGCGGGCGCACGCTTTACCGGATTCTGCATAGGTATGCTGCACTTGCGGATTTTGCGGGATTGCTTCTTATTGCTTTTTCCTGCAGCCGTCAATCTGAATGTTCTGCCCGGAAATATAGCTTGCGTCGTCACTCGCAAGAAAGCATATCAGGTTTGCATTTTCCATATCGCTGCCTGTTCTTCCTATAAAGGAAAGCTCGCTCGGCTCGGTATAGCTTATGTCATCGTTATCCGAGGGGCTTACACTTCCCGGCGAAACGCTGTTTACCAGTATACCCTTATCCGATACCTCTTTGGCAAGCGCCCTTGTGAAAGAAATAAGCGCTGTTTTACCCTTGAAATTCATAGCTTACCGTTCCTTATAAATAATTTTTACTGATTAACGGTTAAAACCACCTTACCTACGTTTTCGCCGCGGTAAAGAATATCCTGCGCCGCCTCTGCCTCGGTTATCGGCAAAACCTTATATATGGTGGGGCGCACTTCTCCCGTTGATACCTTAGGCCATACATCGCGCACAAGGTCAGCAAGAATTTCCGCTTTGACGGCGGGAGTTCTTGACCGCAGCGTACTGCCGACTATTCTTACATTTCTTACATATATGTTTTTAAGGTCTATTTCAGTTTTCTGCCCTGCAAGAGCCGCTATCATTATCCAGCGTGCGCCATGGGTGAGGTAATGTATGCACTTGCCCATTATTTCGCCGCCCAGGCAGTCTATCGCAACGTCAACGCCATGACCGTTTTCAAGCTCCTCTTTAAGCACATCTACAATGTTCTCTTTTGTTGTAACAACAACGCGGTCGGCGTTCAAGTGCTTAATGTTATTTGCAATTTCTTCTGTAAGCACGGTTGTTATAACCCTTACGCCGAAAGCCTTTGCCATTGGTATTATAACGCTGGCAAGACCGCTTGCACCTGCGTTCATCAAAAGGGTGTTTCCCGTCTTTATTTTACCCTCTATAAACAGGTTTAAATATGCCGTGGCGAACGCCTCTGGCATTGCCGCCGCCTCTACCATAGTGCAGTTTTCGGGTACGGGCATAAGCATATCGTACTTAACGTTTGCGTATTCGGCATAACCTCCGCCGCCTAACAGCGCGCAGACCTTATCACCTATTTTCCAATTAGATTTTTCCTTTGCGCCGTCGGCTATTTCAACTATTGTTCCGGCTATTTCAAGCCCCATCCAGTCGGGGCAGCCGGGAGGGGGCGGGTAATCTCCCTCGCGCTGCATTAGGTCTGCACGGTTGAGCGCTGCCGCCTCAATTTTTATAAGGCAGTCGTCCTCACCCAAAATCGGATCGGGCACATTATCCCATCTTAATGATCTGTCGTCATTTATAAGTATTGCTTTCATTTTTTTACCTCCGAATCAGTCCATATTATCTCTTATTGCTTTTACTTTTTTCAAAAGCGGCTGCAGCGGAGTTGCAAAATTATCATATTCGTAAACGCATAGGTACATACAGCAGCCGAGTTCGCCGCCTATTCTCCTTAGTATTTTACATTCGCCGCCTGAAAGGAAAAGGAAAGGCACATCAAGCTTTTCTTTGAGCATATTTATCATTTTCAGGTTTTCAAGCTGCTGCTGCATATTCTCGGCGCCTACCACTATTTTTGAAATATCGGCGCCGCGGCTTTGGTGTGCAAGCGCAATTTTAAGCACCTCGTCCGCAGGCGTGAATTTGTGAATGTGGGTTGACATAAGCACTTTAGCACCGCGCTTATGCAGCTTATCAATCAAATCCTTTTGTTTTGCTACGGCGGTTTCGTCATATGTCATTTCATCGGGCTGCCTGTCAAAATAATCACCCATCATATCGCACAGGTCTGCACCGCAGTCCGCCAGCTCCAGCAATTCATCGGCTAACTGCTCATCGCTTTTACCCTCATTTTTGTTATAGCGGTAATTCGTTACATATGTAGGCTTATCCTCCGCACAGGCAAAAAGCTCTTTATAAACCTCGGCGTTTCTGTACTCGCTGTTCATTTGCTCAAACTGTATTCCGAATGCCTCAGCGCCCTGCGGTGCGGATTTTTTCATAAGCTCCTTTATTCTGCCGGGGTTATCACCCTGCACCATACAGGTAAGCGTAGCTTTTTCGTTATCAAAAAATGTTCTTTTATTCATCAGCAGCTTCTCCCGGCTGCGTTTCTGCCGCCATCTATCATAATATTTTCGCCGTTTATAAACTGTCCCTTGTCTGAGGCGATGAACAAAATCAAATCAATTATTTCCTGCGGGTCTGCCGCCCTGCCTAGGAGCGTATGCATACCTGCCATTGCCGCCCTTGTAAGCACGGGACCGGGCGAGACGCAAACACAGCGAACGCCGCAATCGGCACCGTATTGCGCAATGGATTTTGTAAGACCGTACATAAGCCCTGCCTTTGCGGTAGGGTAGTCCATTCCTTTGCCGTCGCCCTCTGCGCCGGTAATTGAGCCGATATTGATTATAAGCCCGCTTTTTTGCTTTCGCATTTGCTTTAATACGGCGTGCGCGAAATAAAACGGCCCTTTCAGGTTAACGTCCAGTCCCCAGTCGAAAACATCTATCGGCACATCGGTGAAGTCGGCGTCCCAGCCCACCTTAAGCATCCTTCTTGCGGTGCCGCCTGCAAAATTACACATAATGTCTATACTGCCGAAGGTCTCAACGGCTTTATCACGGGCATTGCACACCTGCTTGTAATCGCGTACATCGCATATAACTCCTATTGATTTGCCGCAGCCCTTTGAATTGATTTCTGCAACCTTTTCTTCAAGCGCTGCTTCGTTTACGTCGCACATAACAACGTTTCCGCCGAGAGCCGCCCAGTTTTGCGCAAATAATAAACCCATACCGGAGGCAGCGCCGGTAGAGATTGCGGTTTTTCCTTTAAATTCCATTTGAAAAACACCCCGTTAATTTTTTCTTTTATTATAAGCGAAAACTCAGCCGCGGTGCAATGTGTAAAACGATACTTATTTGACCTTTTTGATACTGTTTATAAATATTTTAATTGATTTTTTTGAACAAAGCATTTATAATGTGCTTATAAATTCAAAAGCAGGCTTTATTTATGAATGTATTTGATAAAATAACTGTTACGGATATTAAGCAAATGTTTACCGTTATGTCTCCGCGCGGGAGAACTGTAATTATAACCGGCAGAAAATATTACGGGCTTTCCTTTTGTATTGACGGGAAAATTACATATACAATCGGTGGCAAGCAGGTTGTGTCTGATATAAACCACGCCGTAATATTGCCTAAAGGAAAAAGCTATTCGCTCCACGGCGATAAAACGGGCAGCTTTCCGGTTATAAATTTCGATTGCACAAATTTCAACTGCGATGAGGTACTGTCGTTTCCAATTCAAAACACAGGGATATATATAAATGAATATGAAAAAATGAAAACTCTTTCGCTTTTCGAGGGGAACAGAGCGGCAATAATGAGCATTTTTTACGGTATTCTAAATAGAATAGCCTTGGAAAACACGGGACAGAGCCGGCTTATTCCCGCAATAAGGTTTATTGAAAATAACTTTCACCGCCCCTCGCTTACAAACGGTGAATTGGCGCGGAAATGTAACATAAGCGAGATATATTTCAGAAGATTGTTTACTGAAATATATAAAACCACGCCAAAGCAGTACCTTATAGAAATAAGAATAAACAAGGCGAAACAGCTTTTAACCGACGGCGCTTTAAAGGTCGGTGCAGTCGCCGAACAGTGCGGATTTACCAATCAATATCATTTCTGCCGTATATTCAAGGAGAAAACCGGACTTACGCCTACCGAGTTTGCAAAGCATAACAGAATTTACAAAATTTAATTTTCGGCGTAAAAAGTTAAAAAAACTGTTGCATTTTCTTTTAATATGTGGTATTATAACTTGTACTGTGAGTAATTTGTTAGGAGGTGTCACAATGCCGAATATAAAATCTGCGAAAAAGCGCGTGCTCGTAAGCCGTGCTAATTATGAGCGCAATAAAGCTTACCGTTCCGCTTTAAGAACTGCCGTTAAGAAAGCGGACGCCGCAATAGACGCCGGCTCTGCCGATATGGCTGAGGTTGTAACTGCTGCCGTTAAAAAGATTGATCAGGCTGCGGTTAAGGGTATCATTCACAAGAATAACGCAGCAAGAAAGAAGTCTGCTTTAGTTACCCGCTACAATAAGGTAAAGGCGTAATCTGACACCTTTTTTGTCTTTAAGCAAGGACCTCCGGCTTAGCCGGAGGTCCTGTTTTATAGTATTATGGTTTTAAACAGTTGAGGGCGGTATGCCTGAAACAGAAAACTGCCTACTGCCATATTTCACAGGCGGTTATGCTTTGTATTATTTTTTAATTCGTTTCAGTTCTGTTACATTCAACCGGTATTCCGCAGGGGAAATGCCGGTTGTCTGCTTAAATGAGCGGTTAAACGAGCGTATTGTGCCGAAACCGACTTCTTCCGATATTTCCGCTATTTTTTTATCGGTCTCCCGCAAAAACGCGCATGCCTCGCTTATTCTCAGGCTGTTTATGTATTCGTTAAAATTCTGCCCGAGCTTGCGGTTTATAAGGTGCGAAATATAATATTTGCTCAAATGCAATTTTTCAGCGACTGAGTCAAGCGTTATCGGATCGGTAAAATTATGAGTGCAAAAATCCATAATTCCGTAAAATGCGGAATTTCTTTCAATATTTGCGGTTTTCAGCTTAAAATGCGGCAGCATTATGCTCATCATTATGTTTATGTAGCCGTTCAGCCGAAGTTTGCTGTATTCGTCATTTTGTTTTGCAAGCGGGTAAATTTTATCAAATATCTCGCAAAGCTCGCTGTCCTCGGCGGCTGAAATGAAATTCTTATCCGGAATACTTTTTGAAATTTCAACGGAAAAACCGCACAGTATTTCAGGCGAGAAAATTATAATCATATATTCGCCGGGTGTTATGGTGTCATAGTAGTGTATTTGATTGGGAAAAGAGATAAAGGTATCGCCCGCATTTAAAAGATAGCTGTTTTTATCGGCATAGGCAACGGATTGCCCGCTGAGCGCGTGTATAACTTCAATTTCTTTATGCAGGTGAATTGTGGTGCCGAGTATGGCTGAATGATTATACTCTATGAGATTAAGTTTATTTTCGTAAATTACGTTCATAATGTTATAACCTCGTGTAACAGTAAAGCTTTTTGCGGAATATAATGTAGAAATAACAACCGTGGAGGGCTGGACTATGCGAACCTTGGCGGATATGCTGCCGGGAGATACGGCAACTGTAAAGGAAATAACAACCGAGGGCGATATGCGCAGGCGGCTGCTTGATATAGGGCTGACCCCGGGTACAAGGGTGGAGTGTATAGGAAAAAGCCCCGGGGGTGACCCCAAGGCATTTTTAATTCGCGGTGCGGTAATTGCAATTCGCAATGAGGATTGCAGCGGAATAAGGTTAGAATAACCCGGTTATTACGCCGTTTTCATCAACATCTATATTCTCTGCCGCGGGGTGGCGGGGCAGTCCCGGCATTGTCATAATATCGCCGGTGAGAACAACAATAAAACCGGCACCTGCGGATATTTTAACATTTTTAACCGTTACGGTAAAGCCTTCCGGTGCGCCGAGCAGCGCCGGATTATCCGAAAAGCTGTACTGCGTTTTTGCAATGCATACGGGCAGCCCCGCAAAGCCCAGCGCGGTAAGCTTTTCAATTTGCTTTTTAGCCGCAGGCAGCACAGTAATGCCGCTGCCGCCGTAAACCCTTTTGACTATTGCTTCAATTTTTCCCTCTATGCCGCAGTCAAGCGGGTAGCTGAATTTAAAATCGGCTTTTTCTTCCTCGCAAAGCCTGACAACCTCGCGCGCCAGCTCTTCGCCGCCCTTGCCGCCGTCTGCCCAAACGGTGGAAAGCACGGTATTAACGCCGAGTTCCCTGCACTTTTTAATTATAAAGTCAATTTCGTTATCAGTATCGGTCGGAAAGCGGTTTATTGCCACAACACAGGGCAAGCCGTAAACATTTTTAATATTGTGTATATGTCTCAGTAAATTGGGTATGCCCTTTTCAAGTGCGGCAATATCCTCTGTATCAAGGCTTTTTTTATCAAGTCCGCCGTGCATTTTAAGCGCGCGAACGGTAGCCACCATAACTACGGCGGCAGGGGTAAGACCGGCTGCTCTGCACTTAATATCCAAAAACTTTTCAGCGCCCAAATCAGCGCCGAAGCCCGCTTCGGTTACGGCGTAATCGCTAAGCCGCATTGCAAGGCGGGTTGCGGTAACGCTGTTACAGCCGTGCGCAATATTTGCAAAGGGTCCGCCGTGCACCAGCGCCGGAGTGCCCTCAAGAGTTTGCACAAGGTTGGGCTTTAAGGCGTCCTTTAAAAGGGCGGCCATTGCGCCCGCCGCTTTAAGCTCGGCACAGGTTACGGGCTTATCATCATAGGTGTAGCCGACAATTATGCGTGAAAGCCGCTCCTTTAAATCGGTAATACCTTCAGAAAGACAAAGCACCGCCATAATTTCGCTGGCTACGGTAATATCAAAGCCGTCCTCGCGCGGTACGCCGTTTGCAACGCCGCCGAGACCGTCAACAATATTGCGCAGCTGCCTGTCGTTCATATCAACGCAGCGCTTCCAGGTTATGCGGCGAACGTCAATTCCCAGCTCATTGCCCTGCTTAATGTGGTTATCAAGCATTGCGGCAAGCAGGTTATTTGCGGCGCCTATTGCGTGAAAATCGCCTGTAAAGTGCAGGTTTATATCCTCCATAGGCACAACCTGGGCATATCCGCCGCCGGCGGCTCCGCCCTTTATACCGAAAACAGGACCGAGCGACGGCTCACGCAGCGCCACCGTAACATTTTTACCTATTCGGCTAAGCCCATCGGCAAGACCTATTGTTGTGGTGGTTTTACCCTCGCCCGCAGGGGTGGGGGTTATTGCCGTTACAAGTATAAGCTTACCGTTGGGGCGGTTATTCTCTTCCATAATCGAAAGGTCTATTTTCGCCTTATACCTGCCGTATTGCTCAATGTATTTTTCTTCAATTCCGGCTTTTTCGGCAATTTCCGTTATCGGCTTCATTTGGCAGCGATGGGCGATTTCTATATCTGATAAGTATGACATCGGCGGCACCTCAAAAACTTGATTTAATATATGGGGTAACGCGAGCAAAGCTCAGTTACTTCGTTTGTTATTTTTTCCTTATTCGGTTCAAAATCGTTAGCACAAAGGGCTATCCATTTTGCAATACTTGCCATTTCGGGCTCTTTAAAGCCGCGCGTGGTAACTGCGGGAGTGCCGACTCTCAGTCCGCTTGTTACAAACGGGCTTTGCGGGTCGTTCGGCACGGTGTTTTTATTCGCGGTAATATGTACCTCGTCAAGCCTGTGCTCAAGCTCTTTTCCTGTTATGCCGTTTTTTATAAGCTTAATTAAAATAAGGTGGTTATCTGTCCCGCCCGATACTATATCAAAGCCCTCACCCTGAAGTGCTGAGCAGAGCGCCTTTGAATTTTTAAGTATCTGCTGCTGATATTCTTTAAATTCGGGGGTGAGCGCCTCGCCGAAAGCCACTGCCTTTGCAGCGATTATGTGCATAAGCGGACCGCCCTGGGTGCCGGGGAAAATAGCCTTATCTATTTGTGCGGCATACTTTTCCTTGCAGAGAATAAGCCCGCCGCGCGGACCGCGGAGCGTTTTATGTGTGGTGGTTGTAACAACGTCTGCATACGGCACGGGCGAGGGGTGCAGCCCTGCGGCTACAAGACCCGCAATGTGCGCCATATCTACCATTAAATACGCGCCCACTTCATCTGCAATTTCGCGGCAGCGCTTAAAATCAATTATGCGCGAATATGCGCTTGCTCCCGCAATTATCATTTTCGGCTTACATTCAAGCGCTATGCGGCGCATTTCGTCATAATCGATCATTTCGGTTTCGGGGTTTACGCCGTAGGGAACAACGTTGAAATATTTTCCCGAAATATTAACAGGCGAGCCGTGCGATAAATGCCCGCCTTGCTGCAAATTCATACCCATAACCGTATCACCGGGCTGTAAAAAGGCGAAAAATACGGCAAGATTAGCGCTTGCGCCGCAGTGCGGCTGAACATTTGCGTGCTCTGCGCCGAAAAGCTTTTTTGCGCGCTCTCTTGCAATGTTTTCAACCACATCCACACATTGGCAGCCGCCGTAATAGCGCTTGCCGGGGTAGCCCTCGGCATATTTATTTGTAAGCGCGCCGCCCGCGGCTAAAAGCACGCCCTTTGAAACAATGTTTTCCGAGGCGATAAGCTCTATATTGTGCTGCTGGCGCTCAAGCTCCGCGTGGCAAGCAGCTGCAACCTCGGTATCATAATTTTTAAGCTCTTCAAAAAAATTCATATAATTTCCTCCTATACGTTTAAAACCGCATTTATGCTTTCGGTATTGTATTTTTTAAGTATCGGGTCAATAACGTCCCTTATAAATTCCTCGGTCTGCGAAACGCTTCTGCCGATGTATTTCTGCGGGTCAAGCTCCTTTATAATTTCCTCATATGTAAGCGGAATACGCTCATCTGCCGCTATGCGCTCTATAAGGTCGTTTGTACCGCCCTCAAGCTTAACCCTTGCGGTGGCTTTGTGTGATAAAGTGCGGATTATTTCGTGCAGCTCCTGGCGGTCGCCCCCGCGCTTTACCGATTCCATCATAATATTTTCGGTAGCCATAAAGGGCAGCTTTTCCATAACGCGGCGGTTAATTACCTTTTCGTAAACCACAAGATTAGAGGTTACGTTTATGTAAATATTAAGTATAGCGTCCACCGCCAAAAACGCCTCAGCAACGGAAATGCGCTTGTTTGCGCTGTCGTCAAGCGTGCGCTCAAACCACTGCGTGCCCGCGGTCATGGCGGGGTTTAACGCGTCTGTTATAACATATCTTGCAAGAGAGGAAATGCGCTCGCACCGCATGGGGTTGCGTTTATACGGCATTGCGGATGAGCCTATTTGTTTAGTACCGAATGGCTCCTCCATTTCCTCAAACGATTGCAAAAGCCGCATATCGTTCGAGAATTTATAGGCGCTTTGCGCAAAGCCGGAAAGCACCGAAAGGAAATACGAATCGGTCTTTCTTGAATAGGTCTGCCCCGAAACGGGTACGCAGGCGTTAAAGCCTAAATCTGCGGCTATCAGCTCTTCAAGCCTTTTAACCTTTTCTTCGTCCCCCGAGAAAAGCTCCATAAAGCTTGCCTGGGTGCCCGTAGTGCCCTTAGAGCCTAAAAGCTTTAAATTTTCAAGCTGAAATTCAAGGTTATGAATATCCTGTGAAAGCTCATACATCCAAAGCGTTGCGCGCTTGCCTACGGTTGTAAGTTGCGCGGGCTGCAAATGAGTGTAGGCAAGGCAGGGCAGAGCCTTGTATTTAAGCGCAAAATCCGAAAGATTTTTAAGCACCTGCGCCGCTTTTTTCATAATTATGCCCGACGCTTCGCGCAGAATTATAACATCGGTGTTATCCCCCACGTAGCAGCTTGTGGCGCCAAGGTGAATTATCGGCTCGGCTTTAGGGCACTGCACGCCGAATGCGTATACGTGCGACATAACGTCGTGCCGCACCTCTTTTTCGCGCGCCTCTGCAACGTCGTAGTTAATGTTATCCTTGTTAGATTCCATTTCGGCTATCTGTTCATCGGTAATGTTCAGCCCCAGCTCTTTTTCGGCTTTGGCAAGGGCTATCCACAGTCGGCGCCAGGTGCGGAATTTAAAGTTTTCAGAGAAAACGTGCTGCATCTCGTCCGACGCATAGCGGGTTGAGAACGGGGAAATATAAGAGTCTTTAATATCGGGCATAGGCTTCTCCTTTTGCAACTATATATAGTATGGAAAAATTATACCATACCCTCTATCTTTTGTCAATTATTCGGCGGTATCTTATATGCAAATTTTTAAAATCATATGAAATTTAATTATTGCGGCAAATTCCTTTATATGGTATGCTTGTGCTACAATAGGGACAAAAAATGTTTCTATATTGCGTTGCAAGTGATTCAATAAATTTAGTATAGATTGAACACCTTGATTGTTATATAATAAAATCAAAGAAAGGAGTGTTCATAATGGTAAATGAAATTTTAGGTGCTAATATAAGAAAATACCGACTTGCATTTAACTGGACACAAGAAAAATTGGCAGATATTTTATGCGTTTCTCATCAAGTAATTAGCAAGTGGGAAAATGGTATTGCAGCCCCAGATATTGCAATTCTGTGTTCATTGACAAGAATTTTTAATGTCTCATTAGATGATTTGTGTGGCGTTTCTCCGAAACAAATTGATGATTTTATAGAAGAAATCGAGAGTACAATTCAAAAAGAAAATACCACATATCAATCTTTGCATACAAAATGGGATGGAATAGAACAACAATTGATACATCATCCAACAAATGATAAACTCTTATTTGTTACATTAAAATTTCTTCGTACTATGCACGATAAAATAGAGACAGATGCTCAAAAAGAGATAGTTAATGCAGAGATTCTTAAAGTTAGTGAAAGAATTTTAGATTTCTCAAGAAACGATTCATATCGCAGTTATGCAAATTATAACCTTGCGGTTTACTATAGCGAGCAAGTCAACCTGAAGCGTGGCAATGAACAGGATATGAAAAATGCACAAAAATCAAAAATGTATGCAAATTTAGTTCTGTACAAAGATATGCATAAAAATTTTTATTATACATTTGGCGCTACGACTTTGCAAGAAGATTTGATAGCAAAAGAAAAAACACTTATTGAAATGATTGACGCAACCAAGATGGCGTGCGAAAATTTGATTAGATGCTATAAACACCATTTTTCTGATATTGATTATAAAAGTAAATCTTATACAGAACTGTCGCAATTCTTGAATGAAATAGAGGTGTTTTCAAGCAAGTTATCATCACACTGTAAAGACTTTGAAAAGGAAAGGCAGGAATAACCATCATACTTTCGGCAGTTTTACTGCTTAAAAACAAAGTTTTTAACAGCATTTTCGTTAGTATGATTTTCAATGAGTCGGTATGATTTTTGTCATACCATCAAAAATAGAGTTATCTCATGATTTTGGGATAACTCTATTCTCATATATAACTTGAAAATAATAATAAAAAATGTTATATTAAATACAAGAAAAAGCTTGTTGTTATGCGGGATTTTTAACTTGTGGAAATGACTTCCACTAGTTGTAACCTTAGCCTCCCTCTGACGAGGGAGGTGGCAAAACTTTAGTTTTGACGGAGGGAGAGAATATGAAAGAATATAATAAAGCAAATATCCCTCTTGCAAAAACTTTAAGGAAAAATATGACACCTTGGGAACGAAAACTTTGGTATGAGTTTTTAAGATATTACCCCATAAGATTTCAAAGGCAAAAAGCCATAGGAAATTATATTGTTGATTTTTATTGTGCAAAAGCAAGACTTGTAGTTGAACTTGACGGTGGCGGTCATTATACCCCAGAGCAAATAGAAAAAGACAAAGTTAGAACAAAAGAGTTAGAGGGTATGAATTTAATAATTTTAAGGATTTGTAATTTGGATATTGACCGAAATTTTAGCGGAGTATGCGAGTATATAGACTTGAATGTTAAAAAATCTCTCCCTCAGTCAGCTTCGCTGACAGCTCCCTCGTCAGAGGGAGCCGAAAACTAATTTGTTCCTAATTTAACACAAGCATAAAATCAAAATAAAGGAAGTTTTTGGGGGGGAGCATATGAAAAAGAACGGAAAGAAAAAGGTTTCGGCAATAAAAAATAATTTTTATTTTTTAAAGCTTGTTTGGCAAATTTCTCCGGCGGCGGTCATACTCAATTTTTTCACAACCCTGCTCGGTTTTGCGCAGTGGGTGTTTTATTCGGTATTTTTCTTGCAGTATCTTTTCGGCGCGTCAGGCGAGCGTAAGTTTACCGATATTCTCATTTTTATTTGGGCGGCGGCTGTTATAGATGTTCTTATAAGCATATACAACGCTTGGTTTTACGAAAGCTATATGTATAGGGAATATATTAAAATAGGCTATCGCCTTAATTTAAAGCTGTTTAAAAAGGCGCAGAGTGCCGATATTTCCTGCTATGAAACGCCCGAGTTTTACAATATTTACACCAAGGCGGCTTCCGAGGCTGCCGCGCGCGCAATGTCGGTGCTTAATAATTGCTCCGCAGCCGTTTCCGCGCTCATATCCTCTGTAACCGTTATTGTTACAATGGCAAAAATAACTCCGCTTGCGCTTATATTTATAGCTCTGCCGCTTATAGGGAACCTGTTTTTCGGCAAAAAGCTGGGGCATGTGACCTTTGAGATAGACAGGGATTCAACCCCCGCGCGGCGGCAAAAGGATTATGTAAACCGTGTGCTGTATTTCCGCAAATACGCTGCCGAAATCAGAACCACCGGATTTTTCGGCGTGCTTAAAGAGGCATATGGGCTTGCCGCCAAAAGAACGGTTGAGACAGCGCGGCAATACGCACTTAAAAAATCGCTTTATTCGGGGGCAAAAAGCATTTTAATGTTTTTGCTCGGCTACGAGGGAATGTGGCTTTGCGCCGCAATACTCGGCATAAGCGGGAAATTAGGCGTTTCCGATTTAATTGTGCTTTTAAACGCGATAGTAAGCGTTTCTTGGATGCTTAACAATTTTGAGCGGTCTGTTTCGGGGCTGTTTACCGACGCGGAGTTTATAGAAAATTTAAAGCAGTTTTTCGCGTACAAGCCTAAAATAGACGAGACCGCAGGCGGACTTGAAATGCCTGAGCGTGTGGAAAGCATAGAATTTAAAAATGTATATTTTAAATATGACGGAGCGGAAAATTACGCGCTCGAAAATATAAGCCTTGTTTTAAACAGGGGCGACAGAAACGCGCTTGTGGGTATAAACGGCAGCGGCAAAAGCACCTTTTTAAAGCTGCTTTTGCGGTTTTACGACCCCAAAAAGGGCGAAATACTTTTAAACGGAGTTAATATAAAAAAATATGACGTTAATGAATACCGAAAGCATATGGGCGTTGCCTTTCAGGATTTTGCCATGTTTTCGGCAACCGTGGCGGAAAACGTGCTTTTAGACGAGGTAAAGACAGCCGAAGACCGCGACCGAGTGATAACAGCCCTTAAAAAGAGCGATGTTTACGAGGATATTTTAAAGCTTAAAAACGGCATGGACACCGTGCTTACAAGAGAATTTGACGAAAACGGCGCAGAGCTCTCGGGCGGGCAGCGGCAAAAAATAGCCATTGCCCGCGCAGTGGCGAAAAACAGCGACGTAATACTGCTTGACGAGCCCTCAAGCGCGCTTGACCCGATTGCCGAATACAAAATGTTTGAAACTATGGCGGGGCTTTGCAAAAATAAAGACGTTTTATCGGTAATAGTATCGCACCGCCTTTCATCGGCTGCGGTGTGCGAGAAAATATTTGTTTTTGATAAGGGCAAATTGGCAGAGCAGGGCACCCATAAAAAGCTGCTTGAAAACGGCGGGGTATACGCCGAAATGTTTAAAAAGCAGGCGCGAAATTATTTGACGGAGGCGGCGTATGAATAAGAAAACTCCCAAAAAACACAGCACCCTGTCAAATACGCTTTTCGCGCTTAAATGGCAGTTTGAAATTGCACCCGGCTACACCGTGTTTACGCTTATGCAGACCGTGCTCGGCGATGTTGTAACGCTTTTTGAGCACACGTTTTTAACGGCGTATATTATAAACTGCGTTGAGCAGAAGAAAACGCTTACCGACGTGCTGTATTTTTTAATTCCGGTGGCAATAGCAGTGTTTATAAAGCTGATGCTTAACACCTTTTTCGACGCTTACATAGCGCCCGGCGAAAGGGAAAAATACAAATGAAAATGCGTATGCGGCTTTATGAAAAAGCGGCTTCCATAGAGCTTGCAAGGTATGACGACTCAGAATTTTACAATGACTTTGTTTGGGCAATGCAAAAAGCGCCCGACCACATAACGGGAGCGGTCGGGGCGTTTAATACGCTTTTAAGCCGAATTACGGTAAGCATTATCGCGGGTGCGTATATCGTTTCGGTTGACGCGTCCTCGCTTTTAATTTTAGTCTTTTTAATTCCGTTTACATATTTTTCCGGGCGTGCGATAAATAAGCGCGCAATGAAAATGCAAGAGGAAATTGTGCCAGTGCAAAGGCGCAGCGACTATGTGAGCAGAATTTTTTACCTTGCCGATTATGTAAAAGATCTAAAAACCGGCAATATAAGCCCGAAACTGGAAAAGGATTTATCCGATTCTACCGAAGAAATGCGCGCAATAGTTAAAAAGCGCCAAAAACCCATAATCGCGCTGAATGTCGCAACAAACTCCGCAGCCGGTCTTATAATAAGCGGCGTATATCTTTCCTACCTGTTTTTTAAGGCTTTGGTGCTCGGCAAGTTCGGCTTAGGCTCGCTGCTCGGCGTTTATAATTCAACCCAGACCCTTAACGGAAAGGTTTTGACCGCCGTTTCAAATTTATCGGAATTTCAAAACCACAGCCTTTATATTGAAAAGCTGCGCCGCTTTTCGGAAACCGAAAACACTATGGAGGATAACGGGCGCACAGCCCTGCCTGCGGGCGGCGATATAGTTCTTCGCAATGTGGAATTTACATACCCCGGGAACAGCGAGCCGACCCTAAAGGACGTAAGCTGCTCCTTTAAAAGGGGAGAAAAGGTGGCGCTTGTGGGCTTTAACGGCGCGGGTAAATCTACGCTTATAAAGCTGATTTTAAGGCTTTACGACCCGACGGGCGGAAAAATTAGCTACGGCGGGGAGAATATAAAAAGCTACCGAATTGCGGATTACAGGAGTTGCTTCGGCGTTCTGTTTCAGGATTACGAGCTTATAGCAACCGACCTTGCGCACAACATATCAGCCGATAATAAACCGCTTGATATAAATAGGGCGGACGAGGCGCTTAAAAGATCTGCGTTTTGGGATAAGTTTAAAACTCTGCCGAGCGGCTATGAAACACAGCTTACAAAGGAATTTGACGAGAGCGGCTTTAACCCCTCGGGCGGCGAAAAGCAGAAAATAGCGCTTGCGCGGGTGCTTTACGCCGATTCCGATATAATAATATTAGACGAACCCTCGGGCGCGCTTGACCCGATTGCGGAATATACCCTTAATAAAACCGTGACCGAGCTTTCAAGCGATAAAACAGTAATAATTATTTCTCACAGGCTTTCCACAACCCGCTTTGCCGATAAAATTTATATGCTGGCAAACGGTGAAATTATTGAAAGCGGCACTCACGAAAAACTGATACAGCAAAACGGCAAATACGCCGAAATGTTCCGCTTGCAGGCGGAAAAGTACAGGTGAAATCTTTTTAAGGTAGAGACCTTGCACGGTCTATCTTTGAACCCTGCCGCTGCCGTCGCCGCCGGCAAGGCTTTCAACCTCTGCCACGCTTACACAGTTAAAATCACCCTCAACCGTGTGCTTTAAACAGCTTGCCGCAGCCGCAAATTCCACTGCCGATTTTGCAGAGTAATTATTAAGCAGCGCGTAAATAAGCCCGGCGGAAAAGCTATCGCCACCGCCAACACGGTCTACTATGTGCATACGGTATTTTTTGCTTGTGCAGCAACTTTCGCCGTCATAAAGCATTGCCGCCCAATCGTTATCGCTTGCGCTTAAATTAGTTCTCAGCGTCAGCGCAACCTTTTCAAAGCCGAAGGTGCTTTTAAGCTTTTTGGCAACCGAGGCGGCGCCTGCATTATCGGGATTTTTCAAATCAAAGCCCTTATCATCGGATATTATTCCGAATAAATCCTTTGCGTCCCCGGGGTTGGTTATGCAAACGTCCACGTATTGCATAAGCTCTGTCATAACTGCCGATGCTTTTTCAAGCCCCCAGAGCTTTGAGCGGTAGTTGGTATCGCAGCTTATTTTAACGCCCAGCTTTTTGGCGGCTTTTACAGCTGCCAGGCACATTTCGGCTAAATTATCGTTAAGGGCGGGGGTAATTCCGGTAAAGTGAAACCAACCGGCGTTTTTAAAAATTCGCTCCCAGTCAAAATCAGCCGCCGCAGCCTTAGCAAAAGCGGAATGAGCGCGGTCATATATTACCTTAGACGGGCGCTGAGAAGCGCCCTTTTCAAGAAAATATATTCCCAGCCTTTCACCGCCGCGCGTAATAAGCGAGGTATCAACCCCAAACCTGCGCAGCGAGTTTACCGCAGCCTGACCTATTTCGTGCTCGGGAATTTTTGAAACGAAAGCGGCGTCAGCCCCAAACTCCGCAAGCGAGACCGCAACGTTAGCCTCGCCGCCGCCGAAGGTGGCACCGAAGCTTTCAGCCTGTAAAAAGCGGTAATTTCCGGCGGGGGAGAGCCGCAGCATTATTTCTCCGAAAGTAATAACCCTCATTTTCTTATCTCCTTCAAAAGCGTGACCGCGTCGGCGGTCATTTTTTCTATTTCGGCAAAATTTCCGCTGTTTATTTTATCTGAAGGCACCATCCAGCTGCCGCCGCAGGCAAACACCGCCTTACAGCTTAAATAATCTGCAAGGTTAGCGGTATTTATGCCGCCCGTAGGCATAAAGCGAACCATTGTGTAGGGCGCCGCCATAGCCTTTATCATTTTAACGCCGCCCGCCGCCTCGGCAGGGAAAAATTTAAGATATTTAAGCCCTAATGACAGCGCCTTTTCAACCTCGCCCGGTGTGCAGACGCCAGGTATAATCGGGTAGCCCTTATTCTTACAATGACGTACCACATCGGGGTTAAGCCCGGGGCTTACTATAAATTTCGCGCCCGCTGCCATAGCCTTATCCGCCTGCTCTGCGGCAAGCACGGTGCCCGCGGCAATAAGCATATCGGGGTATTTTTCGGCTATCTGCTTTATAGTCTCCTCTGCCGCGTCGGTACGGAACGTTATCTCGGCGCAGTTCAGCCCGCCTTTTCTTAACGCCTTCGCCAGTTTTACGGCGCTTGCGGCGTTATCAAGCTTTACCACAGGCACTACGCCCGCGGCGGATATTTCTTTAATTAAATTTTCCATATGTACCTCCTTGTTTCACAATGTAAAACAACGTTTCAAAATCTACAATTATATTTTATCATCAGGCAGAAATATGTCAAGCAATAATTGCAAAAAGCCGCGTTATATGATAATATTGTGTTACACTTAAAAAAGGCGGTATTAAATATGGCTGAGCAAACAACGGTTCAATCGGTTGAACGCACATTCGGCATAATAGAGCTGTTATGTGAAAAAGGGGAAAGCGGTGTAACTGAGCTGGCGGCATTATCGGGACTTAATAAAACTACCGTTTTCAGGCTGCTTTCAACGCTTATCAGCCTCGGCTACGCTTACAAAAATCCCGCTACGGAAAAATATGGTCTTACGCTTAAATTCCTGCAAATTTCGGGGGACACTATTGCAAATATTGATATAAGGCGTTACGCAAGGCGGCAGCTTGAAATAATTTCAGCCGAAACGGGGGAGACCGTGCATCTTGTTGAGCGGGTCGGGAATGATATTGTTTATATAGATAAGGTAGAGGCGCGCAATAATTCGGTCAGAATGGCTTCGCACATAGGGCTTTCGCTGCCCATGGTATATACGGCGGTCGGCAAGTCGATAATGGCGCGCTTAAACCCGGCTGAGGCGGAAAAAATATGGCAAACGACCGATATTTTCAGCAAAACCGCTAACACAATAACCGATTACGTCGAGTTTTTAAAGGAGCTTGAAAATGTACGCCTGAACGGGTACGCTGTGGATAACGAGGAAAACGAACGCGGCGTGCGCTGCGTTGCGGCGGCAATAGGTGATATTTACGGCGATTATCGCTATGCCGTAAGCGTTTCGGCACCTGCGGCGCGTATGAATGAAAAAAAGATTATTGAAATAGGAAAACTTGTAAAAAATACGGCAGAAATAATATCGGGCGGTGTAAAACAGGCTTGAAATATGGTGAATATTATATAAAATTAAATTATTTCTGAAAAATTCAAAAAAACTCTTTATTTTTGCTTTAAAACTTGGTATAATGATTTGGATACCTGTGTTAAGGTACTTTGTTAACAATGGATTTTAAATCCATAAAAAATTCAGGAGGTCGATTCTTAATGAGTCACAAGTACGTTTACCTTTTCAGCGAAGGCAACGCAAAAATGCGTGAGCTTTTGGGCGGTAAGGGTGCTAACCTTGCAGAGATGACCGGCTTAGGTCTTCCCGTTCCGCAGGGCTTCACCATTTCCACCGAGGCTTGCACCCAGTATTATGAAGACGGTCAGAAGATCAACGATGAAATCCAGGCTCAAATAATGGAATACATCGAGAAGATGGAAGCTATCACCGGCAAAAAGTTCGGCGATAAGGAAAACCCGCTCCTCGTTTCCGTTCGTTCGGGCGCACGCGCTTCAATGCCCGGTATGATGGATACCATTCTTAACCTCGGTCTTAACGAAGAGGTTGTTAACGTAATTGCGGAAAAGTCTAACAATCCCCGTTGGGCTTGGGACTGCTACAGAAGATTTATTCAGATGTACTCCGACGTTGTTATGGAGGTAGGCAAAAAGTACTTCGAGCAGCTTATTGACGCTATGAAGGAAAAGAGAGGCGTTACTCAGGACGTTGAGCTTACCGCCGATGACCTTAAAGAGCTTGCAGGCCAGTTCAAGGCTGAATATAAGTCTAAAATAGGCACCGATTTCCCGACTGATCCTAAGGAGCAGTTGATGGGCGCTATCAAGGCTGTTTTCCGTTCCTGGGACAA
>ERZ826613.1412-NODE-1412-length-28828-cov-4.524172_pt1 | contig 28828 bp, 22 predicted proteins | sample MGYA00519925_ERZ826613 | MGnify/ENA primary metagenome ERZ826613 (study PRJEB31778, sample SAMEA3449236) | human gut metagenome | biome: human gut; feature: human-associated habitat; material: faeces | place: United Kingdom | collected 2010/2012 ... | reverse complement strand
AAACCGGCATTAAGAATTTGCGGATTCGCTATAATAAAGTCTTTGGATATTATATGGAAGTAACAAACTCCTTCAAAGAGATGGTTCCAGATTATTATGTGCGGAAACAGACCCTTGCCAATGCTGAGCGTTATATTATTCCGGAGTTAAAAGAACTGGAAGACCTGATCCTTGGGGCAGAGGATAAGCTGTATGCTCTGGAATATGAACTGTTCTGTGATGTGAGAGATACAGTCGGGAAAGAAGTTATGCGGATCCAGAAGACTGCCAAGGCAGTGGCTGCACTGGATGTGTTTGCTTCTCTTGCCCTGGTTGCGGAAAGAAATCATTTTGTACGTCCGAAGACAAATACAACAGGTGTGATAGATATTAAAAACGGCCGTCATCCTGTTGTGGAACAGATGATAGAGAACGATATGTTTATTGCTAATGATACATATCTGGATAACCATAAGAAAAGGGTATCCATTATCACAGGTCCGAACATGGCAGGTAAGTCTACCTACATGAGACAGACTGCCCTGATCGTACTGATGGCACAGATTGGAAGTTTTGTCCCTGCTGAAAAAGCAAACATCGGAATTGTTGACAGGATTTTTACCCGTGTAGGTGCGTCGGATGATCTGGCAAGTGGTCAGAGTACCTTTATGGTAGAGATGACAGAGGTTGCAAATATTCTGAGAAATGCAACTGCAAGAAGCCTTCTGATCCTGGATGAGATTGGACGTGGCACCAGTACCTTTGACGGGCTTGCCATTGCCTGGGCTGTGATCGAGCATATCAGCAATACGAAGCTTTGTGGTGCAAAGACGTTATTTGCCACCCATTATCATGAGCTTACTGAACTGGAGGGTAAAATTCCGGGAGTTAATAACTACTGTATTGCTGTCAAGGAAAAAGGGGACGATATTGTATTTCTGCGTAAGATCGTTCAGGGCGGCGCAGACAAAAGTTATGGTATCCAGGTTGCCAAGCTTGCCGGTGTTCCGGATTCTGTGATCCAGAGAGCAAAGGAACTGGTGGAGGAACTGAGTGATGCGGATATTACGGCAGCAGTAAAAGACCTGACATCTGCGAAAAAGAAAAAGCCTGTATACGATCAGATGGATATGGCACAGATGTCTCTGTTCGATACAGTTAAGGATAACGATATCATTGATGAGATAAAAGGTCTTGATATGGGGAATATGACTCCTATCGAGGCAATGAATACACTTTATAACCTGCAGAACAAGATTAAGAACAGATGGTGATAAAAGTTGAGAAAAATTGCAGTATTAGACCAGCAGACCATAGATAAGATCGCTGCCGGTGAGGTAGTGGAACGTCCGTCCTCCATTGTGAAGGAGCTTGTGGAAAATGCAATTGATGCAGGAGCAACTGCTGTAACAGTGGAAATTACAGACGGCGGCAAAAAGATGATACGTATCACAGATAATGGCGGGGGTATGGAAAGAGATCAGGTACCCCTGGCATTTTTGCGTCATGCCACCAGTAAGATTGAGAAGGTTGAGGATCTGGAACACATTGCGTCTCTTGGATTTCGCGGTGAGGCTTTGTCCAGTATTGCTGCTGTTGCACAGGTGGAACTGATCACAAAAACCCCATCTGCATTAAGCGGCGTCCGTTATGTGATCAACGGTGGTGTACAGGAGTCTTTAGAGGATATGGGAGCACCGGAAGGAACTACTTTCCTGGTGAGAAATCTTTTTTACAATACACCTGCTAGAAGCAAGTTCCTGAAATCAGATACTACGGAGGGAAATTATGTCAGCACTTTGATGGAGCAGCTGGCATTGTCCCATCCTGAGATTTCTTTTAAATATATCCAGAATAAACAGGTGAAGCTTCATACTTCCGGAAATTACAATGTGAAAGATGTGATCTATAATATATATGGAAGAGATATCACCAAAGCACTTCTTGAGGTATCCTACGAGAATGATTTCATGAAGATTGAGGGTTTTGTGGGAAAACCGGAGATTTCCAGAGGTAACCGTACCTTTGAGAATTATTATATTAACGGACGTTTTGTAAAGAACCGGATCATTGCAAAGGGGATAGAGAATGCCTATAAGGGTTTTCTCATGCAGCATAAGTTTCCCTTTGTTTCTCTTCATATTCAGATGGAGGGAAATGATCTGGATGTAAATGTGCATCCAAGCAAGATGGAGGTGCGGTTTGCAAGAGGAACAGAAGTTTATGATGCAGTTTACGAGACAGTCCACAAGGCTCTTACCACAAGAGAAATGATCCAGACAGTGCCTTTTGGAAAAGAAGAACCGATTAAAAAGCAGCAGCCTGTGGTAAAACCGGGGGATGTACCGGAGCCATTTGAAACCAGACGTCGGGCTGAAATTCCGGAGTATCGTCCACAGACTGTAAATACAGCTTCCAGGGTTTCTGAGCATACCGCACTACCACGAGGAACTGTTACAATGGCAGAACAGGCAGTGCGTGAACAGCAGATCTATCAGACCAGGGATCCTCTTACCAAGGCAGAGGAACAGCTTTTTGAGGGAACACTAAGCGATAAAAAGAATGAAGAACAACCGGTATTTTCAGAGACAAAGCAGGAAATTGCAGAACAGAAAACTGCAGAATATCTGAAGACTGCTGTGGATTCAGAAGGAAACAGAAAACAGATAGAACAAAACAAAAATGTAATATCAGAAGAAATCAGACCACAGCAGCTGGAATTATTTGAGGAGAAACTTCTTGCTCCTGAATCCCGAAGCCGTCATCAGCTGATCGGACAGATTTTTGATACTTACTGGCTTGTTCAGTTTGAGGATAAATTTTTTATTATCGACCAGCATGCGGCACATGAAAAGGTTTATTATGAACGTTTCGTAAAAAGGTTTCGTGAGCAGACAGTAGAATCCCAGTACCTCAGCCCGCCGCTGATCGTATCCCTGAATCTTCAGGAAGAAGCTCTTCTTAAGGCTAACCGTAAATATTTCGAGGATTTTGGATTTGAGATTGAACCATTTGGCGGTAAGGAATACTGTATCAATGCAGTCCCGGCCAATCTGTACGGTCTTACGGAAGAAGAACTTTTTCTGGAAATGCTTGACAATCTTGCTTCTGAGAAGGATAAGGATCCACTTGGAATCTTTGCTTCCAGACTGGCCACCATGGCATGTAAGGCTGCGGTAAAGGGAAATCACCAGATGTCCGACCGGGAAGCAAATGCCTTGATCGATGAACTGCTTACACTGGAGAATCCCTATCACTGTCCTCATGGAAGACCGACGATTATTTCCATGACTAAAACAGAACTGGAAAAGAAATTTAAACGTATTGTATAGTTTATATAAAGGAGCTATTATGAAAAAGCCACTGATCGTTCTTACAGGACCGACGGCAGCAGGAAAAACCCATCTATCCATTGCTCTTGCGAAAGCAGTAAACGGAGAGATCATTTCTGCTGATTCCATGCAGGTCTACAAATATATGGATATTGGATCAGCTAAGATCCGGCCGGAGGAGATGCAGGGAGTAAAGCATTATCTGGTGGATGTTCTGGAACCGGAAGAAGAATTTCATATCGTAAAATTCCAGCAGATGGCAAAAGCTGCCATGGAAGAAATTTATGCCAAGGGGAAAATTCCTGTTCTGGTAGGAGGAACCGGATTTTATATACAGGCTATTACAAAGGATATTGATTTTACTCAGGCAGAGCAGGAAGACGGATACCGTCAGGAGCTGGAACAGCTTGCTGCAGAGAAGGGAAATGAATATCTGCACCAGATGCTTTTGGATGTTGATCCTGTCAGTGCCGGGGAAATCCACGCCAATAATGTAAAACGTGTGATCAGGGCACTGGAGTTTTATCATCAGAACCAGTCGCCGATCTCCGCACATAATCAGGAGCAGAAGGAACACGAAACTCCTTATAATCTGGCATATTTTGTGCTGAATGTACCAAGGGAACTTCTTTATAAACGGATTGATGACCGTATTGATGAGATGTTAAAAGAGGGACTCCTTGAGGAAGTGCAGAAGTTAAAAGATATGGGATACCACAGGGGGATGGTTTCCATGCAGGGACTTGGATATAAAGAAATCCTTGCATATCTGGATGGCGAGTATCCGTTAGAGGAAGCGGTCAGGATCCTGAAAAGAGATACCAGACATTTTGCAAAACGCCAGCTGACCTGGTTTCGCAGGGAGAAGGATGCCATCTGGATGAATAAGGATGAATTTGACTATAATGAAGACAGAATCCTTGATGAAATGCTGAAGGTATGCAGGGACAGAGGAATTTTATAACCGAATTTTTCTTAAAAATCACTGATACAGAATAAGTGAAATTCAGAGATAAAATAAAGATAATAATGCAAACAGAAATGAGGACGAAACAAATTATGAAAGAAATGTACGCACAGCTTGGGATTTCTTCAGAGGTTTATGACTTTGGTCATAAGATTGAGGAATCTTTAAAAGAAAGATTTGAAAAATTTGATAAAACGGCAGAATATAACCAGATGAAGGTGCTTCTTGCCATGCAGAAAAATAAAGTAAGCGCAGAATGCTTCGGAAGTTCTTCCGGTTATGGATATGACGATATTGGCCGGGAAACACTTGAAAAGGTTTATGCAGATACTTTCCATACGGAAGCCTGTCTGGTACGCCCGCAGATCACATGCGGAACTCACGCGCTGGCCATTGCCTTATTCGGTAATCTCCGTCCGGGTGATGAACTTCTGGCACCTGCCGGAAAGCCTTACGATACTCTGGAAGAGGTAATCGGCATCCGCCCGTCAAAAGGTTCTCTCGCAGAATATGGAGTAAGTTACCGTCAGGTGGAACTGTTAGAAGACGGAACCTTTGATTATAACAGCATCCGTAAAGCAATCAATGAAAAGACACGTCTTGTGGAGATCCAGCGTTCCAAAGGATACCAGACACGTCCGTCTTTCTCTGTAAAGCAGATTGGAGAACTGATTTCTTTTGTAAAGAGTATTAAACCGGATGTGATCTGTATGGTGGATAACTGCTACGGTGAGTTTGTAGATACCATTGAGCCAAGTGATGTGGGAGCTGATATGATTGTTGGTTCTCTGATCAAAAATCCGGGCGGCGGACTTGCGCCTATCGGCGGTTATATTGCAGGTACTAAGGAGTGCGTGGAGAATGCTTCTTACAGAATGACCTGTCCCGGACTTGGCAGTGAGGTAGGCGCAACTCTGGGAGTCAACCGTTCTTTCTTCCAGGGATTTTTCCTTGCACCAATGGTTACCAAGGGTGCGTTAAAGGGAGCTGTGTTTGCGGCAAATATTTATGAGAAACTTGGATTCCCGGTAATCCCGGATTCCACAGAGCCACGTCAGGACATCATTCAGGCAGTAAGCCTTGGCACACCGGAAGGTCTGATCGCGTTCTGTAAGGGTATTCAGGCAGCAGCTCCGGTTGACAGTTATGTGGATCCGGAGCCATGGGATATGCCCGGATATGACAGTCAGGTTATCATGGCAGCAGGTGCTTTTGTACAGGGCTCTTCCATCGAGCTTTCCGCAGATGGTCCGATGAAACCGCCATATGCAGTGTATTTCCAGGGCGGACTTACCTGGGAACATGCAAAGCTTGGCGTTTTGATGTCTCTTCAGAAAATGGTTGATAAGGGGCTTGTATCTTTATGAAAAAAAGGCAGGTAGTGATCACAGGAGCAGGAGCCAGTGGTTTGATGGCAGCGATCATGGCAGCCCGAAAAGGGGCAGCAGTCACTGTTCTGGAACAGAACGAGAAACCCGGAAAGAAAATCTGTGCTACAGGAAACGGCAGATGTAATTTTTCCAATCTTGCAAGACCGGATGATGCATACAGAGGCGAACATCCGGAATTTGTCGAAGATGCACTCAGAGAGTTTTCTGTCGAGAATACCATTGAGTTTTTCAAAGAGATAGGAATCTATCCTTTAAACAGGAACGGCTATCTTTATCCGAGAAGCAATCAGGCGCAGAGTGTTGTAGATGTACTGTGTATGGAGGCTGCCAGTCTGGGTGTGAAAATAAAGACAAACGAACAGGTTACAGAAATAAAAACCGGGACAAATGAAAAGAATTTCCAAATCCTGACAAAAGGATGGCACTATGATGCAGATGCACTGATACTTGCCAATGGATCCCGGGCATCTTCTGTTTCAGGTTCAGACGGCAGCGGATATATGCTGGCAGAGAGCTTTCATCACCGCATTGTCCCGGTTTATCCGGCACTTACTGCCCTGAAATGTAAAGGTTCTTCTTTTAAGGCATGGGCAGGCGTACGTACAGAAGGAGAGATTTCTCTTTTTACAGATGGGAAATTCTGTAAATCTGAACATGGCGAGCTGCAGCTTACAGAATACGGAATCTCCGGAATCCCAGTGTTTCAGCTCAGCACTTATGCAGTACGTGCAGTCAGAGAAGGACATAAAGCAGAGCTCCGCATTAATTTCATGCCGGAGCTGTCAGAAGAAGAATTAAAGAAACTTCTGTATGCACGAAAGAAGGCATGTCCCTATAAAAAAGAAAAAGAACTCCTGGTGGGACTTTTCCCGGAAAAGCTTATCAAAATCCTTATATCACAAAAACAACTGGTTTCTGCCATAAGGGAATTTCCTCTTGAAGTGCAGGATGGCATGTCATTTTCACAGGCACAGGTCTGCTCCGGGGGAGTAGATACCTCACAGGTAAATTCTCAAACCATGGAGTCAAAGCTCTGTAGGGGTCTGTACTTTGCAGGGGAGCTTCTGGATATTGACGGTACATGCGGCGGATATAATCTGCAATGGGCATGGAGCAGCGGCGCAGTGGCCGGCAAAAATGCAGCAAAGGAGGAGAAAAATTGATTCGAATTTCACAGCTGAAACTTCCAATCACACATACAAAGGCACAGCTCGAAAAAAAGATTGCAAAAACATTAAAAAATCCCGGAAACAGTTTTACTTACGAGATAAAAAAGCAATCTCTGGACTGCAGACACAAAAATGACAAAATCTTTGTATATACTGTAGATATAACGATCAGAGATGAACAGAAACTCGCCAAAAAAGTTAACAATAACAACATTATGTTAACAAAAGAGAAACCATATGAATTTCCCTCTCCGGGTGAGACACCTCTTTTACATTCTCCCGTTATTGTGGGAAGTGGTCCTGCAGGACTTTTCTGCGGATGGTATCTTGCGAAGGCCGGATATTGTCCAATAATACTTGAACGCGGAGAAGAGGCTGAGAAACGTCAGAAAACAGTAGAGAATTTCTGGAAAAATGGTGTTCTTGACCCTGAGTCCAATGTACAGTTCGGAGAGGGCGGCGCCGGCACCTTTTCCGACGGAAAGCTGAACACGCTGGTAAAAGATCCTTACGGACGTAATCATGAGGTACTGAAGCGTTTCGTAGCTGCCGGCGCACCGGAAGAAATTATTTATCAGCAGAAGCCACATCTGGGAACGGATGTGCTGGTTGGTATTGTTGAAAAAATGCGTCATGAAATCGAAGAAATGGGAGGAAAATTCTGCTTCCGTTCCAAGGTGACAGATCTGATTTTTGAGAACAATACATTAAAAGAAATTGAGATCAACAATGATAAGATAATCCCTGCACAGGTCTGTGTACTGGCACCAGGACACAGTGCAAGAGATACTTTTGAAATGTTACAGAAACGTGGTGTTTATATGGAGCCAAAGTCATTTGCAGTGGGGCTGCGTATTGAACATCCTCAGGAAATGATCAATATGGATCTTTATGGAGAGCCTGAGAATGAATTACTTGGTGCAGCCAGCTATAAAGTAACCCATAAGTGTGCAAATGGCAGAGGTGTTTATTCTTTTTGTATGTGTCCGGGCGGATATGTTGTAAATGCATCCTCTGAACCCGGTCGTCTCGCAGTGAACGGAATGAGCTATCAGGCACGTGATTCCAGAAATGCAAACAGTGCCATGATCGTCACAGTCACACCAGAAGATTTCCCGGATAAAGGAGTTCTTGGCGGCGTAGAATTTCAGCGTAGTCTGGAGAAAAAAGCATGGGAGCTCGGAGAAGGAAAAATTCCTGTTCAGCTGTTTGGTGATTTTTGCAAAAATCAGGCAAGTGAAGCATTAGGAGAGGTTACTCCCTGTATGAAGGGAGAATATATACTGACAAATGTACGCTCTGTTCTGCCAAAAGCAGTAGGCGATTCTATTGAAGAAGGTGTCAGAGCCTTCGGAAAACGAATTTCCGGATTTGACAGAGAGGATGCACTGCTCAGTGGCATTGAAAGCCGTACTTCTTCTCCTGTAAGAATCGTACGTAATCAGGAGCTCACAGCAAATATGGCAGGAATTTATCCATGTGGCGAAGGTGCAGGTTACGCAGGCGGAATCACAAGTGCTGCCATGGATGGAATCAAAGTTGCTGAGACTGTATGCCGAAAATATGCGGCTATAAAAAATAATTGATCTCTTAAGCGGGATATTACCGATAACCAGTAACCCAGTAACGTTACTGTTCACTCCGTTCACAGTAACGTAGCCAAAATTCATTCCAGATTGCCTGCGGCAATGGAATTTTGGCTTGTATGTCTCGGGATTTTGGCATATTCATGCCAAAACACCTCGCGGGACAGTGGTGTGTGAACAGTAACCCAGTAACTATAAAGTTCACATAAAAATCAGAGAGGAGAGTGTACATCTCTCCTCTTTTATGCTAGAATATAATTTGCAATTTGCCCAGAGGCTTTAGAGAGCACAGGCAGACTTATGAATAATGCAAATAATATTATGAAGCAGCTTCCCAGGGAACAGCGGCCGTATGAGAAATGCTTTATGCAGGGTGAGGGTTCATTAAATGACACTGAACTGCTGGCAGTAATCCTGCGCAGCGGCACTTCAGGAAAGAATTCACTGGCACTTGCACAGGAGATCCTGAAATTTATGGAGTCGTCCTCCTATCCCGGCCTTATGGGGCTTATGCATGTATCTGTACAGGATCTTATGAAGATTCATGGAATCGGACAGGTAAAAGCAGTACAGTTAAAATGCATTGGAGAACTTTCCAAAAGAATTGCCAAGGCTGCTGCCAGACCGCAGATAGTTATGAACAATCCCTCCTCCATAGCAGCTTATTATATGGAAGAACTCCGCCATGAAGAGCAGGAACTGGTGATCTGTATGATGTCAGATGTGAAAGGACATTTTCTGGGAGATAAGATACTGACCCGGGGAACTGCAACCGGTTCGCTGGTAACACCAAGGGAAATCTTCATGGAAGCCCTGCGCCGCCATGCAGTCAGTCTGATATTGATACACAATCATCCAAGTGGTGATCCTACACCAAGTCCGGATGACTTACAGATCACAGCCAGGATTTATCAGGCGGGGGAACTGCTGGGAATACATCTGCTGGATCATATTGTGATCGGGGATCAGAGATACTGCAGCTTCAGAGAAGAAGGATTATGGAATACATGTACAGAATAAGGCAACAACAAAGGGGCAGAATATGCTATTTGAGAAAACATATGGAATAGATTTGGGAAGCAGTTCCGTAAAAGTCTATTCTTTTTTCAGAAACAAAACTTATATCGAGAAAAATATGATCGCGTCCAAGGGACACACGATCATTGCAATGGGAAATGAAGCATACGATATGTTTGAGAAATCCCCCACAGATATTACGGTTACTTCGCCAATGACATTTGGCATGATCGCTAATCTGGAACTTCAGGAGATTGTTCTTTACAGTATGATCCGAAAGATCGATCATATCCTGGGATTTGGCGCAACAATGTATTTTACTGTTCCTCTGGATATGACTGCGGTTGAGAAACGGGCATATTTTCATGTGGCGAATGGTCACTGGTTAAAGAAAAATCGCGTATTTATGGTAGAGGCACCCATTGCAGATGCCATTGCCATGGGTGTCAATCTGGAAGATCCGGAAGGAAATATGATCGTAAATATCGGTGCACAGAGTACAGAAGTATCGATCATCACCGGAGGAAAGATCATTATCAGCAGGAAAATACCGCTGGGAGGCAGACAGATGAATGAATCTGTCTGCAGTGAAATACGTAAAAGATATAATCTGCAGATTGGCACAAGGACTGCCAAGAGGCTTAAGATGGTCATGGGACGCCTCAGTGATCCGAAAAAGGAAGTACGTAAGGTTGTAGGAATTGACTGTATTTCCGGACTGCCAAGAGAAGAAATCATTTCTTCTTATGTGGTAAATGACGGTATCATGAACTGTCTGAATGAGATTGCGGCAGAGATGAAAACATTTCTGGAGCGAATTCCTCCCCAGATTTCCTACCATATTGCGAAACAGGGGATTTACATAACCGGAGGCAGTACCAGACTTCCTTATATTGATAAATACCTTGCCAGTTATACAGGATTCACCTTTAATCTGTCAGATTTTTATGAAACCTCGGCAGTTACAGGTCTGGAGAAAATAATCAGAAATAAAGAACTGCGTGAATGGGCAGTACCGGTTACGCAGAGAAAACTATAATTTTTAGGGGTGCATCAATGAAAAACCTGAAAAAGAAAGTACATTTTAGGATTAAATTAAAAAGTAAACATCTTCTGGTCATTATGTCGATCTTCTGCGTCAGCTGTATTGCTGCCACTTTTTCATCCGGCGTAACCACTGCACCGCTGCAGGATGCCGCCGGGATACTGATCGTTCCATTTGAAAACAGCATCAATCGGATCAGTTCAGTTCTGAAAGGAATGCAGGACCGTATGCGTGATAAAGAAGAAATCCTCAGTGAGAACGAAAATTTAAAGGCACAGATAGACAGTCTCACAGAACAGAACAATAAACTGATCCAGGATCAGACAGAATATGTAAGATTACAGCAGATGTATAATCTTGACCAGCAGTATACTGAATATCCAAAGATTGCTGCAGAAATCATATCCAAAGATCCGGGCAACTGGTATGATACCTTTATGATCAACCGGGGATCTGCAGACGGCATTCGTGTGGATAATAATGTACTTGCAGATAAAGGTCTGGTCGGGATCGTGACAGAGGTCGGAACTCACTGGGCGACTGTACGTTCCATTATCGATGACAGCAGCAATGTCAGTGCCATGACTGTCAGCACACAGGATAACTGTGTGGTGGAAGGAGATCTGGAACTCATCGATGAGGGTAAATTAAGCTTCAGCCAGTTGTATGACCAGAATAATAAAGTAACAGTGGGGGAACGCATCGTTACCTCCAATATCAGTGAGAAATATGTAGAGGGACTGTTTATCGGATACGTCAGTGAGGTGGAACAAAACAGCAACAATCTGACCAAAACAGGTACCATTGTCACACCTGTAGATTTCCAGCATCTGAAAAATGTACTTGTCATTACAGTAAATAAACAGGATTCTGTTAATGACAATGCTCAGGCAGCTCAGGAGGCGACTGCAAATGAAGAGTAAGATAGCGTTATTTTTTATGATCCTGATCAGTTTTCTTCTTCAGTGTACTCTTCTTCATGTGATATCCATCGGTTCTATCACGCCGAATCTGATCCTGATCCTGTGTATATCCATGGGGCTGATGCGCGGAAGAAAAAGTGGACTGTGGACAGGATTTTTCTGTGGATTTCTGGTAGACATGTTCTATGGCTCTGTGTTTGGTTTCTACGCTCTGATCTATATGTATATTGGCTTTTTAAGCGGATATGCCCACAGGATCTGCTATGATGATGACATAAAGGTTCCGGTTATGCTTGCAGGTATCGGGGATTTACTGTACGGACTTTCTGTCTATGCATTGCAGTTTCTGCTCAGGGGACGTCTGGGGCTCGGAACCTATTTATACCGGATTATTTTACCGGAGATTTTTTATACAGTGATCCTTACACTGATTGTTTACCGGGTATTTCATTATATTAATTATCATTTCATGAAGAATCCATCAATGAAGGAAAGTGAGTCTATTTGGGTACTAAAATAAAAAGATTTTTTAAAAAGATACGAATAAAACGTACCACAGTACTGGTACTGGTTTTTGTATTTATGTCAGCCTCTCTGGTCCGTCAGCTTTTTGAACTGCAGATCATCCAGGGAGAGGCTTATATCAGCAAATTTGAATCAAGAACAACAAAAAAACGTGTGATCAAAAGTACGCGTGGCAATATCTATGACAGAAATGGTGAGGAGCTGGCAACAAATGTGCTGGCTTATTCTGTTACCTTTGAGGATAATGGAACTTATGATTCTACCAGAGAAAAGAATCTTACACTGAACGGGATTGCCTATAAAGTCCTGAAAATCCTTGAGTCCAACGGGGATTCCATCAGTACCGGCTTCCATATTGTTTTGGATGAGAGCGGGAATTATGCTTTTGATGTTGATGAGGGATTTACTCTGAACCGTTTTCGTGCGGATATTTACGGAGAACCGTTGATTGATAACCTGACAAAAAAACAGAAAAATGCCACTGCAGATCAGATGATCGAGTTTATGAGCGGAAAAGAGGGATTTTCCATTGTTCTTTACGGCGATAATGCTTATACCAAAGAAGAACTGACATCCCATGGACTTCCGGAGAGCCTGTCAAAGCAGGATATACTTGAGCTTTCCAAAATCCGCTATGCACTGAGCACTAACAGTTTCAAGAAGTACATGGCCGTTACGATCGCTTCAAATATAAGCGAAAAATCTGTAGCTGCAATCAGAGAAAATCAGCCGGAGCTTCAGGGAATTGACATTGTAGAGGATTCTGTCCGCAAATACATTGATGATGCAAGCATGGGACCAATTCTTGGTTATACGGGACAGGCTTCTTCAGAAGAGCTTGAAGAACTGAGACAGAAGAATCCTGATTATTCAAATGATGCGATCATCGGTAAATCGGGAATTGAGAAATATATGGAAACATCTCTTCAGGGAACAGACGGTGAAGAAACTGTCACTGTCGATAACCTTGGTAAAGTACTTAAGATTGACGACAGCACGAGAGTAGAACCTGTCGCAGGTAATGACACCTATCTTACCATAGACAGCAGCTGGCAGTCCGCTATCTACCAGATCCTGAAACAGAGAGTTGCCGGAATCCTTTTATCCAAGATTGAAGCATCCAAAACCTATGATTTCAGTGTAAATGATGCTGCACAGATTAAAATACCGATCTATGATGTATATAATGCCCTGATTGCCAACAGTGTCATCGATATCAATAAATTCAGTGATGCCAACGCTTCCGATACAGAAAAAAAATTATATGCCAAATTTCAACAGAAACAGCAACAGGTTTTTGATACAATAACTAACAGGCTGACAGCTGAGAATCCACCGGCCGTAAAAGATGAAGATGATCAGATCCAGGAATATCTTACTTATATCTGTGATGATCTTCTCAGAGATACGCTGGGGATTATCTCAAAGAATGCCATTGATACCTCTGACAGTACTTATCAGAAATGGACAACCGATAAAGATATCAGTCTGAAAGATTATCTGACATATGCGGCAAGTCAGAACTGGATCGATATTTCCAAATTTTCTACAGAAGGAGATTATCTGGATTCCGATGAAGTATATCAGGCTCTTACAGATTATCTGATCGATTATCTTAAAAAAGACACCAATTTCTCAAAACTTCTATATAAGTATATGCTTCAGGAGGACACCATTTCCGGAAGCGAGATCTGTCTGGTGCTGTATGAACAGGGAGTTTTATCAAAAGATGATGGCAGTTACGAGGCACTGGCCTCCGGCTCCATGACAGCTTATGACTTTATGATCAATAAAATTTATACTCTCGAAATAGAACCTGCACAGCTTGCGCTGGAGCCATGTTCTGCTTCTGCAGTAATCACAGATGTCAAAACAGGAGATGTTCTTGCATGCGTATCCTACCCGGGATATGACAATAACCGTCTGGTAAATAACATGGATACGGATTATTATGCGAAATTATCTACAGATAAATCCAGTCCGTTTTTCAATAAAGCAACCCAACAGACAGCAGCACCGGGTTCTACATTTAAGATTCTGTCTACAATTGCCGGAATGTCTGAAGGAGTGATCGATGACGGAACATACATTAACTGTACCGGCTCCTTTGATCTTGTAACACCTCCGATCAGCTGCTGGAACAAACAGGGACATGGAGAGATCGAGATCAGGGAGGCGATTGAGCAGTCCTGTAACTATTATTTCAACATGGTTGGTTTTAAACTTGGTCAGGATGCAGACGGAAACTTTTCAGAAAACCGAAGCCTGAGTGTACTGCAAAAATATGCTTCAGAGATTGGTCTGGATAAGAAAACAGGTATCGAGATCACAGAATCCGCACCTCATGTGTCAGATTCCTACGCAGTCCCGTCTTATATCGGACATGGTACCAATGCTTATACCACCAGTCAGCTGGCACGTTATGCAACAGCGATCGCTACCAGTGGAAATGTTTATGATCTGACTTTACTTGACAGACAGACAGATTCCAAGGGTAATACTTTAAAAAAATATGAGCCGGATATCATTAATACAGTTGATGTATCACAGAATGTGTGGGATGATATTCACGACGGAATGTACCGGGTAGTACAGACTCACAGACAGTTTGACGGACTTGGCGTGGATGTGGCAGGTAAAACCGGTACAGCCGAGGTAAATGTTTATCATCCAAACCATGGTATGTTTGTGGGATATGCCCCGGCTTCAGATCCTGAATATGCGATTGCAGTGCGTATTGAGAATGGATATACTTCCGGTAATGCGTGTCTTGCAGCTGATGATATTTTTAAATATATCTTTGAATTAACTGATGAAAAGTCTATTCTTACCGGTGTTGCGGCAAGTGATACCAGTGACACTTCGAATGACTGAAACTACCATACAGGAGAATACCAGAAGAATGGAAATTTTTTCAGGGAGGAAATTGTAACTATGAGTGAAGTCATTGTGATTACTTCCGGCAAAGGCGGAGTAGGAAAAACCACAACTGTCGCCAATATCGGAACAGGTCTGGCTATGCTGGGCAAAAAAGTTGTTGTGGTTGATACAGATATCGGTCTGCGGAATCTGGATGTTGTTCTGGGCCTGGAGAACAGGATTGTCTATAATCTGGTGGATGTCATTAACGGAAGCTGCCGTCTGCGACAGGCTCTGATCAAGGATAAAAGACATCCGGAATTATGTCTTCTGCCATCTGCGCAGACAAAAGACAAATCCGCTGTGTCCCCGGAACAGATGATAAAACTGACCGACGATCTGAGAGAACAGTTTGATTATATTCTTCTGGACTGTCCGGCAGGAATTGAACAGGGATTTAAAAATGCGATCGCAGGTGCTGATAAAGCCCTGGTAGTTACCACGCCGGAGGTTTCTGCGATACGTGATGCAGATCGGATCATCGGACTCCTGGAAGCCAACGAGATCAGAGATATCAGCCTGATCATCAATCGCCTGCGGCCGGATATGATTGCAAGAGGTGATATGATGTCCGTAGATGATGTAACGGATATCCTTGCTGTTGATCTGATCGGAACAATTCTGGATGATGAACAGATTGTGATTGCCACAAATCAGGGGGAGCCTCTTTCCGGGAAATCTTCTCAGGCAGAAGAAGAATACATGAATATCTGTAAACGCCTTTTAGGTGAAGAGATTCCGTTTGCAGACATTAACAGGAAGCAGGGGTTATTAAGAAAAATAGGTAGTTTTTTCAAAAAGTAGCCTGTATTTATAAGGGGGAATCTGTGTGAAAGCTTTTTTTAAAGAAAAGAAGCGTTCAGCCGGATATGCAAGAGACCGCATGAAGCTTCTGCTGATCTCGGAACGTATCGACTGCTCTCCACAGATGATGAAAATGTTGCGGAATGATATGATACATACCGTAAAAAAATACCTTACTATTGATGAAGAACAGGTAAAAATCCAGATTACGCAGGAACCTGCAGTACTCCATGCGTATATTCCTGTTTTAAACAAAAAGGATAACCGTTTGGTATCTTCACAGTTACTAAAAAGGACAGATAAATTATGTTAAAGCAATATAAATTAAGATTTTACAATTTCAGACTGATCATTTTCCTGCTGGCGATCAGCCTGATAGGAGTTACACTGGTAGGCACAGCAGCATCGGACCTGCGATCAAAGCAGTTTGCCGGAGTAATACTTGGACTTATTGTCATGCTGATCCTTTCTTTGCTGGATTACTCATGGATCATGAACTTTCAGTGGATCATGTATGGATTTAATATTATCATGCTGATCGTTGTGCGTATTGCGGGTGACAGTGCTAACGGTGCTGCCAGATGGATCGGTATCGGATCTTTCCGATTTCAGCCGACAGAATTATCAAAGATTATCCTGATCGTATTCTTTGCAAAATTTTTTATGGATCATGAGGAAACACTGAATACACTTAAAACGCTGGCATTATCCGGCGTGTTACTGGCAGTACCTCTGTTCCTGATCCTGGAACAGCCGGACCTGAAAAATACAATTACTGTTGTAGTAATTTTCTGTATTATGATCTATATTGCAGGTTTAAGCTATAAGATCATCGGAGGAGCACTGCTTATTGCTGTTCCATTGACCATTATTTTTTTATCAATTGTTGTCCAGCCGGATCAGAAACTGCTCAAGGATTACCAGAGAAGCCGTATCATGTCTTTTTTGTATCCGGAAAACGAAGAATACTCGGATGATATTGAACAGCAGAATAACTCTAAAACTGCAATTGCTTCAGGGGAACTGGTTGGTAAGAAATTAAGCGGTGATAACAGTACAACTTCTGTAAATCAGGGAAACTTCGTGGCAGAGAATCAGACAGACTTTATTTTTGCTGTTGCAGGTGAAGAGTACGGATTTATTGGATGCGTGATAATTGTATTGCTGCTTTTGGCAATTGCCTTTGAATGTATCCGGATGAGTCTTCGGGCAAAAGATTTGTCAGGAAAGGTTCTTTGCTGTGGAATCGGCGGCCTGATCGCACTACAGAGCTTCATTAATATCTGTGTTGCAACAGGTCTTGCGCCTAATACGGGAACTCCCCTTCCTTTTGTAAGCTATGGACTGACTTCGCTGGTAAGTCTGTATATTGGTATGGGGCTTGTACTCAATGTAGGACTTCAGAGCAGCACATACAATAAAGAAATTATTCAAAAAGAAATTGACAGAAGAGAGGATTACTTATGAGAACAAAAAAGAAATCTTCCGGTAAAATACCGGAAAAGAAATCTGCTGTTCCATACAAATCTGCAGCTCCGCACAGACACAAACCTTCCAGACCGCTTCAGACAGTCAAACTGCCGAAATCGCAGATGCCATCCAGACAAACAGAGGAGCATCAGGCTCTGCTGCGTACAAAATATCATAAAAAGCGTCAGAGATTAAAACATATATTCAGGATTCTGGTTGGTGTATTTGTGATTCTTGCAGCTGCCGGCGGTGTTTTTTACGGATGGAATATATTAAGCGGAAATTATTTTGGTACTCCTGAACAGGCTTTTGATTCTTCTGAAGTTTTCACAAATGCCCTTGCAGCTAAGGAAAATATGAGAACAGAATCTTTCGCCCAGAAATTATGCGTTTCCCCCAAAGGAAATGTTGATCGTATTAAGAATGCCCAGCTGGAAGATGGACAGAAAGGGCTACTGTTCAGTCTGAGCAATCATAAAGTACTGTATGCAAACGGCATTTATGATAAGGTGTATCCTGCAAGTATTACCAAGATCATGACAGCAATGCTTGCATTACAGAGTGGAAAACTGAATGACACTGTCACGATCACTCAGGATAATGTTACACTGGAGGATGGATCACAGGTCTGCGGATTTGTAGCCGGCGATCAGGTTACCCTTGATCAGCTTCTCCACTGTCTGCTTGTATATTCCGGCAATGATGCAGCTTCTGCCATTGCGGAATATGTTGGAGGCAGTACAGAGAACTTCGTACAGATGATGAATGATTATGCCGCAAAGCTTGGATGTACAGGAACACATTTTTCCAATCCACATGGACTGCAGGATGAAAATCACTATACAACACCATATGATATTTATCTGATGCTGAATGAAGCATTCACCTACCCTGAATTTACAGAAATTACAGAGTTGCCGTCTTATACAGTAACCTATACAGGCTCAGACGGAACAGAAAAAAGCACCACGCTTACCGCAACAGACCATTATCTTACCGGAGAGGCAACAGCCCCAAAAGATGTTACAATTCTCGGTGGTAAAACCGGAACAACAGAAGTAGCCGGCAATTGTCTTGCAATCCTTACACAGAATGCATACGGAAAAACTTTTGTTTCAATTGTAATGGGAGCTGCTACGAAAGAACTTCTGTATCAGGAGATGAATTCACTGCTTCAGAATATCAACAGTTAGTCAACATAAAACGGATACAGTTATCATTAATTGTATCCGTTTTATGTTATAGAAAATTCTCCGCAATGTTTTTATAACACCTATAACATAATAAAGTCTTCCGGCAGGGATCGTACAAGACCATCCACTTTGCTGTTACAAGAATTCCGGTTACATAAAAGAACGAGGTGAAAAGATCATGAATAACAATTGTATTACAACATACACAGGCAGACATATAGATCCACTACATCCGGATCCTGATATGATCTGTATCGAAGATATTGCACATGCCTTATCTTTAATCTGCCGCGGAAACGGACAGGTAAAAACTTTTTTTTCAGTAGGTCAGCATTGCATCAACTGTGCCAGAGAAGCCCTTGCGCGAGGATATTCCAGGCGTGTGGCATTTGCCTGCCTTCTGCACGATGCCAGCGAATGTTATTTATCTGATGTGCCAAGACCATTCAAGAAAACCCTCTCAGGATATAAAGAGAAGGAGAAAAATCTGCTGGATCTGATCTATCAGAAATATCTTGGGAGCTCATTAAACGCAAAAGAAGAACAATTATTAAAAGAAATCGATGATGATATGCTCTGGTTTGACCTTACACACCTGCTAAATGAGCCCCAGGAAAGGGAAGCACCGGAGATTCATATTACAATAGATTATACGGTACGGGCTTTCGAGGAAACAGAAAAGGAATACCTGGAATTGTATAGCTTTTTTACCCATTGAAAAAAATAAATTTCCGCGAAGAAGAACTTTTGCAGGTATCCAATGATTTTCTTTCAGGATGAACTGATGCAAAACTGGGAACTTGCAAAAGATATGAAGCCATTAAATAGAATTAATCCGCTTATCTAAAGGGGGGAAATCATATGAACGAATATTTTCCAACAGTAGTACAGGTGATACCATTGGATAATTTTCATGTACAGGTATTCTTTGATGACGGTAAGATTGTAGACTATGATGCTACAGAAGATTTGAAAGCAGAAATATTTAAGCCATTAAGAGATATTGATGCATTTAAAGAAGCTTGTACCGTTATGAATGGTACTCTTGCATGGGATCTTTCTGGCAACAGAGATGAATCCAGTTGTATTGATATTGATCCGTTTACTGTATATGAGTTAGAATCCATTAATAATCTGATTGCTTGAATAATGTGATCACAATTTAATATGAGCAGCATGAAAGCCCTCGGGAGTTAATCCTGGGGGGCTTTTGGTATAGCCAAATCCGGTGAAGTATGTTATTATATGCATCAGTTCTCAGAATCGGGAATATTCAGTTGAGATAAGAAAGGACACAACAATCATATGAACATAGGAAACAATATAGGAAATATCATGAAGATCACAGGCGCATGGAACACCTTTAAGAGCAATCATCCCAAGTTCCCGGCATTCTGTCAGGCAGTTTCACGCAAAGGACTTAAAGAAGGAAGCATTATTGAAATTGCGATCACCACTCCTGAGGGAGAGAAGATTGAGACAAACCTGAAAGTAAAGGACAGTGACCTGGAATTACTGAAACAGTTGTCTGACCTGAAAATGTGAAAAAGTTTACAAAAATTTTATTTGAATAACAGGTATAAATCTGCTATAGTATTCTATGTTGGTTAAGTTGATTATTATTCGTTCCCATATATAAGAATGATAGGTTCTCAAAAGAAAGAAGAGGAAGAAAATTGCGTAAAAAATCACATATTTTATTAGCAAGATACCTTGCGGATCAGATGCAGACCACAGCAAGCCTGCAGTCTCACAGAAAGGCTTTCTGCCTGGGCAGCATTCTGCCGGATATCAAACCGTCCTTTATCACCAGAAGACACGAGTTCTACGGAACATTTGAAGATGTCAAGAACCGGATGAAAGAACTGGCAGATATCAGACCGGATGAGAGTAACCAGAGAGTTTACTGGCGGCGGTTCGGCGAAGTGATCCACTATATGGCGGATTATTTTACCTTTCCTCATAACAAAACATATACAGGAAGCTTCAGCCAGCATAATCATTATGAGAAAGTACTTAAGAACAGACTGAAAGAATGTATACAGCAGGGAGAAGCACATGCATATCTGGAACCGGCCATCCGCTTCGCAGATTTCTCCACCCTGATCGATTATATCGAAGCTACTCATGAGAAATACCTCAACAAGCTCCGCAGCGTGGAAGAGGATATCCGCTTTATCCTGAATATGTGTTTTCAGGTAGTGCAGGGACTGATACAGATCTGTATTGGTAATAAGAACTTTGCAGGAGCCATTCAGGCAGCCTGACAGAGATACGCTAAGAATACAGGAAGGCTGTGTGGAAATCATATCCGCACAGCCTTCCTGCATTCTGAAACATATCTTCCTCACTGCTTGTTGCTTTTCGCAACTTCTGCAGGGGGACTTACTTGATTCGGTTAAAATGTGACAAAAAAATGAATTTTGGTCAAATCTGGAATTTACCTGCCCTGAGCTGTTGATTTCAAAAAATGATTATGCTAGAATAAAACAGGTTAATATTTCGGGATAATTCACTTATGAAATAACATAATAATGTGAAAAGCAATTTAGACAGTATGCCCTTATAAACAGGGGGTAAGGACATGCTCACAGTAAGAAGGGAGCAATTTAGATATATGAAAAACAAGTATCTTACCAGATTCTTATGTCTGACATTGATGTCAGGAATGGCATTATCCGGTCCTGCGTCCGTACTTGCAGCAGAGGATACTGCTGCGTATACAGCAGATGGTTCTGATTTTAGCGATTCCGGTGATTTTGATTCAGGATCAGAGGATCCGGCGCCGGCAGATCCGACTCCTGCAGAGCCAACACCTGCGCCGGTAGATCCGACACCTGCAGACCCGACACCTGCACCGGTAGATCCGACACCGACACCAACAGATCCGACTCCGACACCTGCGAATCCTACACCAACACCGTCTTCACAGATTACGAAGGCAGCCCAGGATGTGATCGACAGAATCGAAGAGTTGAACGCACAGACCATCACGCTGGAGAAGAAAGCCACTGTTCAGAGCATCCGCACTGCATATAATGCCCTGTCTGATACAGAGAAGGCACAGGTTTCTAATTATAATCTGCTGGTTCAGGCAGAAGCGACTATTGCTCAGCTGGAAGCGCAGAAGAACAATGCGAATACGAATAATCCATTTACGAGTAATACCAGTGCTGCACAAACCGGAACTCCGGTATATTATGCGTCCAATATCCACGCAGGTAAGGATTTCTATCTGGACAGTTTGAAGAATAACTACAATCTGACCTTCTCAGATGATTTCGCTTCTGTTATGGATGAGATCGAGAAGGAATATAAAGAGAAGAACAAAGTAGCAGATGCCAGCGATGTAAACGGCAGCAAGACCACCACATCTGCAGACAGTCTTCTGGTAAGAAACTGGCAGGATATCCTTGCAGTCTATGTATATCAGCAGAGCCAGGATGGAAAAACAGAATTTACTCTGGATTCCTCCTGCAAGAAAGACCTTGCGAAAATCTTTGCAGAGATGAACCCGATCGTAAGGGACAAGCAGGATATCACTCACGTTACATACGCTAATCGTAAAATCAACTACTATATTAAGAAAAATAAAATCGCAAAAAAGGATCGTACGATCCTTAAGAAATATGTGGAGACAGACTGCAAACTCCTCTGCGCGGTAGTAACAGCTGCCAACGGTTTTGTCCGCGAGAGCGTAGGAGATGATGTTTCCGAGGAAAGAGTAAATGTTATCTCCGCAGCCTATTCACTGGTTGGTAAAGTCGGTTACTTCTGGGGCGGCAAATCCACAGTGATCGGTGAAGATCCAGGCTGGGGAACCAGCGAGAAGGTATCAGCCGAGGGAAGCAAGAGCACTGGAACCATCCGCGCATACGGACTGGACTGCAGTGGTTTTGTCACCTGGGCAGTGATCAACGGATATCAGGATAAAGCAATGCAGGAAGCTGTAGGCGACGGAACTTCCGATCAGTGGGAGAAAGCAAACGTGGTAACTGAGGCAGATGCACAGCCCGGAGATCTGGTGTTCCAGAAAGGACCGGAAGCAGGAAGCGATAATCATGTAGGTATTCTCTGCGGTAAAACAGACGCAGGTGACTGGATCGCAGTACACTGTTCCTCCGGCAAGAATGGAGTAACAGTAGGCGAAGCATACAGTGCAAGCTTCCGTTACATCCGCCAGCCATCCTTCTACCCGACACAGGAACAGGTTCAGGAAATGCAGAGCAGCAGTACGGTAAGCACAACAACAGGTGATGCAGCAGCTTCCACAGGAACAGATATCTTTTCTGCAAATGTGACAGTAAGCAATACTCTGCAGGATGCGATGAAGTCAAATACTTCCGACTCAACAGGATTCACAACATCAGAATCCACTGAGAAAACTTCCATCCTTCCGGATAAAATTGACCTGTCAAAAGAGAAAGTCGCTGTATTTAAGGCAAAATAAAATGTATAAAAGAAGAGAAAGTCATACAAAAAAGTCTGGCTTTCCCTTCTTTTTTGTTTGTGTGTAAACTTTTTTTAGCTGTTAACTTAAACGGTTAAGCAAAAACTGACGAATTTGCTTATTGGCCTGCGGAATATGCTTCAAAAGCGAAAAAAATATTCGAAAATATGGAAACAAAAATTGACAAAGTGTACGAAATATGTTAACTTTAAACCAATAATATAATGTCAGATAAAAAAAGGAGAAATTCCTTCTTTTTTGTTGCTGATATTACAGTAAAATCTGAAGATGAGACACCAACAGATGATTTGTTCTGTAAACAGTGAACACTCTGTTGTGTTCGGAAAAGAGATACACAGATGGCATTAAGACGTGAGAGAATGAGGCTTGGTGACATGCTCATCAGGCAGAATGTACTGACTGAAGATGAATTAAAGAAAGCCCTGGAATTGCAGAAGGGAAGCGGCAAGAAAATCGGTGAAGTTCTGGTAGATAATGGCTTTATCACTGAGGATATGATCGTTCGTGCCCTCCAGATGCAGCTGGGGCTTAAAGTCGTTCAGCTGACAGGCGTGACGATCCCGAAAGAGGTCCGAAATCTGGTCAGTGTGGACATTCTTAAGAAATATACCTGCATTCCCTTTGAACTGGATCCCTACAACGCCAATATCCTTCATCTTGCAATGGCAGATCCGATGGATATGGCTGCGATCGATGACATATCTATCGTGACAAACCTGCAGATAGAGCCTTATATTGCTACAACCAGAGATATTCTTGCGGCAATCGACAGATGCTACGGCGCATCGGAGACACTGGATGCAGCCAGACGATTTACTCAGGAGAGGGCACAGCTTCGTGGAGGAGCAGCAGACGACGATACAGATACAGATGTAAGTGATGCACCTATTGTACAGCTGGTGCGTTCCCTTATTGAACAGGCAATCCGCCAGAGGGCCAGTGATATCCATATCGAAGCTCTGGAGAATAAAGTCCGTGTCCGTTACAGGATCGACGGTGCACTCTATGAGCGTATGGTATATGACAACAGCCTTCTCCCTGCAATCTCCACCCGTATCAAGATCCTTGGAGGCATGGATATCTCAGAGAAAAGGAAACCTCAGGACGTATGTCCATTATGGTAGACAGACAGGACTATGATATCCGAATTTCCTCTCTGCCCACTGTACACGGAGAGAAGATCGTAATGCGACTCTCTTCCAAACTGAACCTTACACGTAACAAGAAAGACCTGGGACTTCCCCCTGATGAGATGGCGCGTTTCGACCATATGCTGGCAAGTCCTTTTGGAATCATTCTTGTAACAGGACCTACAGGAAGCGGTAAATCTACTACCCTGTATACAGCACTAAGCGAATTAAATAAAGAAGCAGTCAATATCGTCACAGTAGAGGATCCTGTTGAGGCAGATATTGAGGGCATCAATCAGGTACAGGTCAACAATAAAGTAGACCTGAATTTTGCCTCAGCCCTTCGTTCCATTCTTCGTCAGGACCCGGATATCATTATGATCGGTGAGATCCGAGACAGGGAGACTGCTGCTATTGCAGTACAGGCATCCATAACAGGACATCTGGTTGTATCTACATTACATACCAACAACGCAGTAGGTACTCTGAACCGTATGGCGGACATGGGAGTGGAGAGATATCTGATCGCAGATTCTGTTGTAGGAGTTATCGCACAGCGCCTTGTGCGTAAGCTGTGCAGCCACTGTAAAAAAATGCGTCCTGCCACCTCTGAGGAGAAGAGAGTGCTGAGGATGAACACACAGGAGGATGTAAATGTCTATGAACCCTGTGGCTGTGATTTCTGCAGCCATACAGGATATTACGGGCGTATCGGTGTGTTTGAGATCATGGAGGTCAATGACGAGATCCGCGACCTGATCGCAGAGAATGGCACAACAGAGGAACTGGAGCGTGCAGCCAGAAACAGCGGTATGCGCACACTGAGAGAGAATGGTATCAACTATGTGCTGAACGGTACCACTTCTGTGGAAGAGATGCTTAAGGCATCTTATGAATGATTGAGACTTATAGATTATTAATTTTACGACTATTAATATAGAAGGAATTCCCGCGGAACCGGAGTTCTCCGGAGATTCTCAGGGAGTTACGAGGCAGATTAGGAAATATGTATGATTTAGATGAAATACTGATACAGTCAGTGAAGGTAAGGGCTTCCGATATCCACCTGACAACCGGCAGGCCGCCAAGCTACCGGATCGATGGTGTACTGGCTCCCATAGAGGGAGAACGCCTTACCCCGCAGATGCTTGAAGACATTCTCATGCCCCTGATGGATGTCCGTCACAGAGAAGAATTACAGAACAATGGACAGACGGACTTCGCATATGCCATCTCAGGTGTGGGACGTTTTCGCGTAAATGTGTTTAAACAGAGAGGAACACTTGCTTCCGTTATGCGAAGTCTTCCTTTCAACATCCCGGAACCTGAGGACCTTGGTATTCCTGCAGAGGTAGTGGAGATGACCACGCGGAAAAGAGGTCTCATTTTGGTAACAGGACCGACAGGAAGCGGGAAATCAACTACACTGGCTTCATTGATTCATGTAATCAACAGGAATTATCCTTACCATATTATTACATTGGAGGATCCCATCGAATATCTGCACAGACATGATAAATCTGTGGTAAACCAGAGAGAGATCGGCAGTGATTCAACGAATTATGCACAGGCACTGAGGGCTGCACTCCGAGAAGACCCGGATGTGATCCTGGTAGGAGAGATGCGAGACCTGGAAACCATTTCCACTGCCATCACAGCGGCGGAAACCGGTCATCTGGTATTTTCCACCCTTCATACTATCGGTGCGGACAAGACTATCGACAGAATCATCGATGTATTCCCGCCAAATCAGCAGCAGCAGATAAGGATCCAGCTTGCCTCTGTATTAGAGTGCGTTGTATCCCAGCAGCTTCTCAAGAAAGCAGACGGAAGCGGCCGTGTAGCTGCACTTGAAATACTTTTTGCAAATAATGCAGTGCGAAACCTGATCAGAGAGAGCAAGACCTATCAGATCTCATCTGTGATGCAGACCAGCAAACGTGCAGGAATGCACACGATGGATGATGCACTGTATGACTTATATATGAGAAAACTGATCGATGCGGACAATGCAGTGACATATGCCCAGGATCCGGTCAGCATGAACAAAAAAGTCAGCTTTGACTTCTGACAGAAACTCGATCTGTCAGACACCCTGAGCCTGACTGAGAGAAAGAAGTGATAAAATGCCGGGTTTTACCTACGTGGCAGTAGATAAAAAGGGAAAAGAGAAAAAAGGAAATATTGAGGCTGACACCAGAGAGAAAGTTATAGATATCCTGAAAAATGACGGGCTGATTCCTGTCTCTGTAAAAGAGCAGGGCGCCCTGAACAAAGACATAGATTTTTCCATAGGAAAGAAAGTAAAGCCAAGAGATCTGAGTGTATTCTGCCGTCAGTTCGTCAGCATCACCCAGGCAGGTGTCCCGATGAAGGAAGCCCTGCAGATGCTTTCAGAACAGACAGAAAACAAATGGCTGAAGCGTGCCATCTCAGAGGTACTTCTCAGTGTGGAGAAAGGAAATACACTGGCAGACTCCATGAGAGGCCAGTCAGATATTTTCCCGCCAATGCTTATCAATATGGTAGAGGCAGGTGAGAACTCCGGAAGCCTTGAGATGGCTTTCTCACGAATGGCAGTACAATTTGAGAAGGAAGCCAAGCTGAAGGCAACTATCAGAAAGGCAACCATCTATCCGATCATTCTGATTATTGCAGCGATTGGAGTTGTGGCTGTTATGCTTCTGTTCGTTATTCCCATCTTTATTGATATGTTTGCAGATCTGGATGTGGAGATGCCGGGAATTACCATGTGGGTTATGAATACCAGTGAGTGGATGACAGAACACTGGTATATGATCCTGGGACTGATCATTCTGGTGATCGTGGCATATAAGATGATTTATAAGACAGAACAGGGCAGACTTGCCATCGACAGGGTTAAGATGAAGATGCCGTTGTTCGGCAAGCTGACAGTAAAGACTGCCTGCGCACAGTTTGCAAGGACAATGAGTACATTGCTGTCGTCGGGTATCTCTACTATTGATGCACTGGAGACAGTGTCCAAGATTGTCAATAACATTCATTACACAAATGCGTTGCTGAAAGCACGTGAGGAAGTTATGAAAGGTATTCCGCTGTCAGAACCGCTGACTGCCTCAAAGATATTCCCGCCTATGGTGTGCCATATGACTGGGATTGGTGAAGAGACTGGTAATATTGAGGATATGCTGGAGAAGCTGGCGGATTACTATGATGAAGAGGTGGAAATGACTACCCAGAGTGTACTGGCGGCTATGGAGCCGTTGATCATTGTGTTTATGGCGCTGGTGGTTGGTACGCTGGTAATCGCGGTGGTTTCACCGATTGGGGCTATGTATAATGGACTGGATAATCTATAATGAAAATTTAATTATACAGTGCATATAGATTATATGCCTGAAATGGGTAAAAAGTAATTAAATTATCTTAGATATCTGATTGATTGGGTAATCAAAGGATCATTTGCGAGTGGCAACCGCATTAAAAGTTGCTGAAATAACCAAATTTGGATGTATTACAGCTTGCATAGGGGCTGTGTTCATCATAGAAATCATGGAAATGTCGTGTTTTCTTGTAAGATATGGAAGGGGGCGCGTGGAAAAAGCGGGATTTTAGTGATTTAATTATACGGTGAAAGAAAGGCTGAGATTGTTTGAAGGGATGTGCTGTCAGGTGGACGCTCCGGGATGTAAATATATTTATCTACGGCTTCGGAGCCAGTTATACTAAGCATTTGGAAATCTGCTAAAAGCATTCTGCGAAAACCTCATAACTCGCTTCGCTCAGACAGTGAGTTTTTTCGCAGAATAACGCAGATTCCCAAATGCCAAGTATGACTAAGTCTCCTGCAAATGTAGATAAATATATTTACATCTCGGAGCTGGTATTGGCAGTGACTGGGTTCCTGATAACGGGAAGGTTTTTCCTAAACCGGAAGTGAGAAACAAAATTGTAACATGAAAATTGAATAACGAGTTTATAAACATAACTCCCTCCCTCCTGAAAAAGAGATTTTTACAGGGGGGGTGGAGAGCCCATCAGGGTTCTCGCTCGTTGAATCAATCACCGGATAGTGACATTCGTGATGACAGCAACAGGAGAGTTATGTATTCATCGAAAAGTTGAATATATTGTCTGGCATGTATGGTGTGCTGCTCTTGTATCTTTCGACACGATATGACTCTATCCGAATTGAAATGAATTAAATTAATTTTGAAGGAGAATGAGTTATGTTTAAATTTCTGAAAGACAGAAAAAAGAAAGATAACAAGGGATTTACTCTTGTTGAGTTGGTTATCGTAATCGCTATCCTTGCGATTCTGGTTGGGTTACTTGCACCACAGTATACAAAGTATGTTGAGAAATCCAGAAAAGCTGCGGATGCTACTAATCTTGAAAATATGGTTAAAGCAGTAGAAGTAGCGGCAGCAGATGCTAGTGAAAGCATTCCAGCTGGTACATATACAATTACTATTAAGCAAGCAGCAGGAGATGATAAAAAAGGTACAACTATTGCTGCAACAGGTGATGGTGCAGACGCAACTAAAGTTGAGGATGCAATAAAAGAGTTTATTAATGATAGTTATTCATCTACTGTAACAAAATCAAAAAAGTGGAAAGAAGTAACAGGAGCAGCAACGGATGGAAGCATAAGTGCACAGATTATTGTTAATTCAGAAGGTGCTACAACTGTAACATATACTCCTGAAGCAATTAAAGATTTAAGTACACAGAAAGCAAAATAAGCTTTTCGATGAATGCATAACAATTCTTTGCTGTGCATGAACAATGTTACTATCTCGGTATAATGAAAATTAAGGAGATAGTAATATGTTAAAATTATTTGACAGAAAGAAAAAAGATAATAAAGCCTGAATTATTCATGAGCATATAAAAATGCTCGATATTACAAATCCTTGAACCAG
>ERZ826613.1399-NODE-1399-length-29063-cov-6.546746_pt1 | contig 29063 bp, 21 predicted proteins | sample MGYA00519925_ERZ826613 | MGnify/ENA primary metagenome ERZ826613 (study PRJEB31778, sample SAMEA3449236) | human gut metagenome | biome: human gut; feature: human-associated habitat; material: faeces | place: United Kingdom | collected 2010/2012 ... | reverse complement strand
AAATTCAACAGTTGTTTATATACTTTTATAAGTTTTATTCAGCTGTTCTTTACCTTCCATGTTTTGCCTGGTGTCAGGATCAAAAGATATTATATGAAAAACTTTCGTATTTTTCTTATCCTGTCATCATTTCATAAGTTTCTTCAGAAGATCCACCAGCTCATCAATCGCTTCGTCTTTTCCATTGCGGATGTCCTCTGCCACGCAGGTATGGATATGATTGGACAGCAGGACTTTATTGAAACTGTTGAGTGCAGAATTGATCGCCGAAACCTGTACCAGAATATCGGCACAGTAGGCATCCTTTTCCAACATTCCTCTCACACCGCGAACCTGCCCTTCGATGCGGCTTAAACGATTGATCAGATCTTTATATTCTTTTTCTGAGCGTTCCTTTTTTCGCTCAGAACACTGACAGCAGCATGTTTTTTCTATCTGTTCCCTGTTTTCTTCCATTTCATTCACTTCCTTTTCTTATATACCCCTATTAGGTATTTTTCGTATTGCATTATATACCCCCATGGTGTATTTTTCAAGTCCTTTTCCTGAAAAAATTTATGCATTAACGGATATCAGGATATAAAGAATGAACATTCATGTAAAGCTCACAGAGCTTCGCATTGCTCATGTCACGCAAAAAAGGCAGGATTTCTCCCGCCTGTTTTTTGTCTGAATTCTTTATTTTGATACCTGTTCTGTTTTGCTTATATGAAAAATTCTTCCGCTGCTCTGATAAAACTTCCGGTATCTTCCACACCGGCTGTCTCATACGGAGAATGCATTGCAAGCTGCGGAAGTCCGATATCTACCGTATTCATCGGTACCTGCGTATTCGAAATATTTCCCAGGGTCGATCCGCCCGGCACATCGGAGCGATTCACAAAGGTCTGGTATTTTACGCCTGCCCGGTCGCAGAGATCCTTGAATTTTGCCGCTGACACCGCATCGGTACAGTATTTCTGGTTGGCATTGTATTTGATGACAATTCCGCCGTTTGGCAGCGGCCGGTTCACCGGATCTGCCTTTTCTATGTAATTTGGATGCAGTGCATGGGCATTATCCGCCGAGATCATAAAACTGCCTGCCAGCGTCATCAGATATTCTTCATACGTTCTGCCAAGGCCATCGTTGATCCTTCGAAGCGTATCTTTTAAGAAAGTAGAAGCTGCCCCCTGCTTTGTTCCGCTTCCGACTTCTTCGTTATCCAGAACACAGTGCACCGCAATGCTCTCCTCGTGCTTTCCGGCAAGCATTCCTTCCATCGAAGCAAACGCACACTGCAGGTCATCCAGCCTTGGTGCCGAAACAAATTCTCTGTCTGCACCCCAGATCGTACCCTCCATCCGATTATAGAGGAACAGATCATGTGCAAGAATATCCTCTTCCTTTACTTTTATCTCTTCCGCAACAATTTTCAAAAACTCCGGCTTCGAATCTCCGCACCCGAGAAGCGGCAGCAGATCTTTCTGCGGATTGTAAGACACGCCTTTGTTTGCCTCCCGGTTCATGTGGATTGCCAGACTTGGGATCATGACCAGATCCCGGTCGATATTGACCAGTTCCTCTTTCAGACTGCCGTCACGCCTTACAACCACTCTGCCCGCTACCGACAGCGGCCGGTCAAACCACGGTGCCATCAGCATACCGCCATAACCTTCCACATTCAGTTTTGTGTAGGCATTTTCTACCCGCATTTCCGGATTTTCCTTGATCTTAAAAGCCGGAGAATCGCTGTGGCTGGCAATGATATGAAACTTCCGACACTCCTTCTTTGGAATCGAAAATGCAATCAATGACGAATGATTTCTTGTTACGATATATTTCCCGCCCGGCTGTAACTTCCAGTATTCCTGCTCTGAAAGAAGCTGATATCCGTTTTCTGCAAATTTTTTCTCCATCTCTGCCGTTGCCTGAAAAGCCGTCGGACTTTTTTTAATAAAGGCAAGGAGAGATTCTGTTGTTTTGTAATGCATATAGCTACCTCACTGTTTTATCTATTATTTGGAAATTTTTAAAATTTATCTCAAATGAATCTGATAAATAAAATACCACAATATCTGTTAGAATACGCTGTTCAGTTTCTCTTATTATACTGCAACTTCCAAAAATATGAAAGCAGGAGTAATGCGATATATTTCTTCAATTTATAAGTTTTCAGGAAATAAAAACAGTATTTCATCAAGAACAATTTAGTGCAAATAATGTAAAATTCGATTCAATCAAAAAAATATTTAGGAGATGGAATGGTGGTATTTCAATTCACGAGGTCAATTTCTGACAGAAACATAAAACACGAGTGTGTGAAACTTTTTCTGTAAATTAACAAATAATAGGTTCTTCTATGATAAAAAATCATAGGAGGGCCTTTTATTATGGCCAGACAAAAGAAACCGGTACATCGAGTACAAATGACGGAAGGAAAAAGAAATATTATCCACCGGCTTCTTGAAGAGTATGATATTCAAACGGCTGAAGATATTCAGGATGCCCCGAAAGATCTTCTTGGTAGAACAATCAAAGAAATGATGGAAGCCGAAATAGATAACCACCTTGGCTACAAAAAATCATTTCCATGTATGCAAAAGGAATGACTACCCGCCGGATTTCGGAAACGATTGAGGACATTTACGGATTTGAAACATCAGAAGGCTTTATTTCTGATGTAACAGACATATCCTGTCACATATTGAAGACTGGCAAAATCGCCCGTTAGATGAGGTGTATCCTATTCTCTACATTGATGCGATCCATTACTCTGTTCGTGATAATGGCGTTATCCGCAAACTTGCTGCTTATGTGATTCTTGGCATCAACATGGAAGGAAAAAAAAGGTTCTTACCATTTCAGTAGGCGATAATGAAAGTGCGAAATACTAGCTTTCGGTTATGAACGAATTGAAAAACCGGGGTGTAAAAGATGCTTTGATCATTTGTGCGGATGGACTTACCGGTATAAAAGAAGCGATCACTGCCGCTTTTCCGAAAACGGAATATCAGCGTTGTATCGTACATCAGGTACGAAATACTTTAAAATACGTTCCTGATAAAGACAGAAAAGCATTTGCCACAGATTTAAAAACGATTTACCAGGCTGCTGATGAAAAGAAAGCTCTGGCCGCATTAGACAGAGTAACAGAAAAATGGGCACCAAAATATCCGAATTCCATGAAACGCTGGAAGGATAACCGGGATGCAATTTCACCTATTTTCAAGTTTTCAGCAACGGTCAGAAAGGTGATCTATACGACAAATGCCATTGAATCCCTGAATTCCACATATCGTAAGCTGAACCGTCAGAGAAGCGTTTTTTCGAGTGATACAGCACTCCTAAAAGCATTATACCTTGCTACTTTTAAAGCAACGAAAAAATGGACAACAACGGTTCGCAACCGGGCACAGGTATATGGGGAACTGAGTATTATGTATGAAGGACGCCTGCCCGAATAGGCGACTCAGAATATAGCAAGACCGGCGGATTTTTCGCCTGCTCTTGACATACAAATTTATAGCTGTTATATATAAAACAAGAGCGAAAAGCTCAATAAATAAACTTTTCGCCTTGCATTATCATAGAAGAATCTTACTTACAGACTTTTCTTTATAGTCTCTAAAACACTACTCCAGCAGATATTTCAATTCACACGCCCCTTACGGGACGTGACTCGGTTCTGCTGTATTCAGAATAGAAATTTCATATTTCTACTCACACGCCCCTTACGGGACGTGACTAAACTTGTGCTCTTTGATCGCCCGGAGTACCCCATTTCTACTCACACGCCCCTTACGGGACGTGACCAGATGACTTCTATACTCCGCCGGAAATATACGATTTCTACTCACACGCCCCTTACGGGACGTGACAAGACGACAGTAGGACTGTTCAAATTTATGCTGAATTTCTACTCACACGCCCCTTACGGGACGTGACGATTGTATTATTAGGTATGCTGATTTTCAATGCTATTTCTACTCACACGCCCCTTACGGGACGTGACGTTAGTTGCGGCGTGTGGTACCGTTATAGCACCATTTCTACTCACACGCCCCTTACGGGACGTGACCCAAGATAATAATTGATTTTGGATTAATTACATATTTCTACTCACACGCCCCTTACGGGACGTGACCTGATTATTTGATTGCTTTCGCTCCGATGACGCATTTCTACTCACACGCCCCTTACGGGACGTGACATGCATGAGGGGAGGCAATGCCGGTGGAGATGACATTTCTACTCACACGCCCCTTACGGGACGTGACTCTTTGTAATTGCGATCGTTCTTTCTCAGCTCAATTTCTACTCACACGCCCCTTACGGGACGTGACCTAATAGTCACCACGCTATCCCTATTAGCCATGCATTTCTACTCACACGCCCCTTACGGGACGTGACTGATAATACAGCATATAAACATTTGTAATAGCAATTTCTACTCACACGCCCCTTACGGGACGTGACTTTCAACCAACCGATGATACCATTAAATCACGAATTTCTACTCACACGCCCCTTACGGGACGTGACAGGACTGAAAATCCGTAGCTCTGTGCCATATTAACATTTCTACTCACACGCCCCTTACGGGACGTGACTCTGTCACCAGGCTTGCCCCGTTAATCTTTTTATTTCTACTCACACGCCCCTTACGGGACGTGACCTCACCTGTGACTGCCTGTTTCCTCGCTTTCTTATTTCTACTCACACGCCCCTTACGGGACGTGACAGAAAATACAAAGAATGGGGATTGTGGTACGAAATTTCTACTCACACGCCCCTTACGGGACGTGACACTATATCCATATCTTTAATTTCAATTCTAAATATTTCTACTCACACGCCCCTTACGGGACGTGACTTCCGTCTGGCGTTCCTTTTCCAGTTCCACGGTCATTTCTACTCACACGCCCCTTACGGGACGTGACCCACGCTGTCCGCCAGTACCTGCAAAACGTCCCATTTCTACTCACACGCCCCTTACGGGACGTGACAGCCGGACACGTATCTGGTACGACACCAGTTACTATTTCTACTCACACGCCCCTTACGGGACGTGACTTGCCCCCTGCTTCGCCCCTCACAACTGTTTCCAATTTCTACTCACACGCCCCTTACGGGACGTGACGCCAGTTCCATTTCACTGTTGGGATATTTGCTGTATTTCTACTCACACGCCCCTTACGGGACGTGACACTCTATCTCGTATTTTTGAGAAAATTCTCTATTATTTCTACTCACACGCCCCTTACGGGACGTGACCCATCTTCTTTCGCTTATAGTTCAGTCTCTTGATGATTTCTACTCACACGCCCCTTACGGGACGTGACACGATCGGTTCGTTCTGCATACTTTAACGCGTTGAATTTCTACTCACACGCCCCTTACGGGACGTGACGCATTTTTGATTGTTTTTTGTGTTTGCTTCGACATTTCTACTCACACGCCCCTTACGGGACGTGACTAGTATGTGTAGCGTCTGGCTTCTGGCAGTACACATTTCTACTCACACGCCCCTTACGGGACGTGACACCAAACAAATAAACTAAAAACGCCAATCAAGAATTTCTACTCACACGCCCCTTACGGGACGTGACACTTGGACGGAAATGATGGATTCATTCGCTTGTCATTTCTACTCACACGCCCCTTACGGGACGTGACTTGCAACAGTAACCATTGAAAAATCAAAAATGAAAATTTCTACTCACACGCCCCTTACGGGACGTGACACACACTGGGAAAAAAGACAGCTGGAGCAGGTGAATTTCTACTCACACGCCCCTTACGGGACGTGACAGAAGAATATGGGGAAGAATTGAAAAATTTTTCCATTTCTACTCACACGCCCCTTACGGGACGTGACCTAGGACATTGTATGAAAAGGGCGAATTTGGTTCATTTCTACTCACACGCCCCTTACGGGACGTGACGACGAAAAAACTGGAGAAATCAACGAAGTTCTCAATTTCTACTCACACGCCCCTTACGGGACGTGACTCCACCCATTTTTGAATAAATATCGTGATAGACTATTTCTACTCACACGCCCCTTACGGGACGTGACTTTACCGGCTGGGGAAAATCACATCGGCAGTGTTGATTTCTACTCACACGCCCCTTACGGGACGTGACTTGATTTTAGAAAAATTCCAGAAATTTTTCGAATTTCTACTCACACGCCCCTTACGGGACGTGACAACGCTGGCGAAAAAGCAGTAATGTATTTCGATATTTCTACTCACACGCCCCTTACGGGACGTGACCCAAGACCCGAAAAAAGAGAACAGTACAACACAATTTCTACTCACACGCCCCTTACGGGACGTGACTCATGCGTATCATCAGGTGTAATCGAATCATTAAAGATTTCTACTCACACGCCCCTTACGGGACGTGACGTTTCCGAACAAAAATTTGGGCGTCGAAAACGATATTTCTACTCACACGCCCCTTACGGGACGTGACCCTGTAAAATGTGGCATAGCAACGTGAAATGTAATTTCTACTCACACGCCCCTTACGGGACGTGACGATGTATGACAGCGGAAGAAATGAAATTAAAATATTTCTACTCACACGCCCCTTACGGGACGTGACGGTGTTGAATGGTGAACAAAATGACGAAACGTTTATTTCTACTCACACGCCCCTTACGGGACGTGACCTCTGTGAACTCAGGTATCAGTCGCTCATTGATAATTTCTACTCACACGCCCCTTACGGGACGTGACAATAATGGTTTCACGCCGTTTTCAGTATCAGGCGATTTCTACTCACACGCCCCTTACGGGACGTGACAAATCAACAACAGTTATGCACCATGTTGTTATGTTATTTCTACTCACACGCCCCTTACGGGACGTGACATAGAACAAGATAGAATAATGCCATAGAAATAATATTTCTACTCACACGCCCCTTACGGGACGTGACCTGTGATTTCCAGTGTTTCGCCGCAATGGTCGATATTTCTACTCACACGCCCCTTACGGGACGTGACGGCACAAGACAGAACTGGCACACACTCGGAAAGATTTCTACTCACACGCCCCTTACGGGACGTGACCGACCCCGGTCCTGACAACCGCTGTATTAAATGCATTTCTACTCACACGCCCCTTACGGGACGTGACTTGCCTGATGCGACCGTCCCAAAACCTTCTGCATATTTCTACTCACACGCCCCTTACGGGACGTGACTTTATAAATTGATTATACTACTTTGTTTACAAAATTTCTACTCACACGCCCCTTACGGGACGTGACTCAAACAAGCTGCAATTTCATTATATGAAAATGATTTCTACTCACACGCCCCTTACGGGACGTGACGCCAACAGAGGCAGATTTATCTGGTATCTATGCGATTTCTACTCACACGCCCCTTACGGGACGTGACATCGATGAGAAAACTATCGTGGCAGACAAGACGATATTTCTACTCACACGCCCCTTACGGGACGTGACCGCTACATTTTGTATTTATGTAACGGAACATTTCCACATATTGGGACGGACTTATTTCTGCTGATATCATTTATATGATATCGCATATATAACTTATTTATTATAATGTTTTTTCAGGCGAACCTCAAGTGGTTTTTGAATCATCACACCTTCGCTACCTTCAAATAATAATTACGCCTTCTGGATCATATGTTTTCTCAGCACCTATATGTTCAATTTTCTTATTCCAGTTGTTCCCAAGATAATAAAATCGCAAACTATCCTCTTCTGGATTAATTAATTTTAATAAACTATCTTTTAATTTCAAAAAAGAGGAATAATCTAAATCAGCTTCAAAAACAGAATTCTGTACTCGTTGTGCATGATTTTGACATTCTTTCGCCACTTTTCTTAACCTGGTTTTTCCTGCTGCACTGACAGTACTAACATCATAACTTATTAAAACCATCATTTTATCTCACCACCTATTTTTGCAGATATGGTGGATAGCTCTCAATGTCGCCTCGTATATATTTGGCAAGCAAATTGCTCTGCACATACGGTAATAATCCAAATGGTATCTTTTGCTTCAGATACGGATGCATTAAATCAGTACGTTTCTTTTCCTGCCATTTTGACAATACTTTTTTCCTGCCATCTGCATTTAACCAAACCGCTCCTGAAATCTGCTTTTCAAAATCTTTTTCTCCTATAATCTGCAGATTCAATAAAGTGATAACAAAACGTTCTACAATACATCTTATTTCTTCCACCATATCGCAGGCCAATGATACACGACCGCTTCGCAATGCATGACAATATCCAATATAACTATCCAATCCTACTGTTTCCAATGCCGCTGCAAATTCATTTGTTGCAAGTGTATAAACAAATGATAAAATTGCGTTTACCGGGTCCAACGGCGGACGTTTTGTTCGAAACTCAAAGCTAAACGGTACTTTTGTATTTGTTATCAATCGATTGAAAATTGAAAAATAATTCTGTGCACAATATCCTTCAATACCCATAACTTCTTCTATTGTCTCTGCTCTATAAACATTCTCAATTCCGTCATGTAAAATCCCCAGTACTTTTTGTATTTCCTGATTATCTCTCAATTCTGCATTATCATGTAATGTTCTGCGTATTACCTGCCTGGTATTACTGAATTTTGCTGCCATCGTATTTTGTGCCAGCTGCAATCCGCATGCTCTGAAACAGTCAATTTGTTCTACACGGAGAAAAACATTTCCTTTTGTCTCTCCACAAACTTTTGCCAGAAATTTCCCCTGTGGCGACATAAAATTAATTGGAATCAGCTTTTCCACGCACTTTCCCATCAACGCCGGCGAACATCCAAGATAACTAAAACACACAATATTTTCCACATTTTCAAAAGGAATCCGAAGTTTAATTTCTCCTTCTGCCTTGCAGACAAGATTTTCACCGTCCAACATCAAATACATCTGTTCATTTGTCACATATATTGTATTTAAGAGTTTTCGCATAACGGTTCCCTCTCAATCTTTTTTATCTCTTTTTTTAAATCAGGGATTTTTCTCATGGATGGCATACATACATCTTTCATAGAACATCCATTACAGTTTTGATTTTTTCGAATCGGCGGGATTTTTCCTGCTTTTAAAAAATCCCGCATTTCTGTCAAAAGTCTCTTTAATTCTTCATTATATTTTTCAAAATTTTCTTTTAATGGCAATGATATTCTTTTCTTCACATCTGCATAATACAGAACACCGTCACAGTCCCCTCCAAAAATAGAATCCACACACAGTTTCTGTGCAAAAACCTGCATCAGATCATCTTCCCGATAATCTTTTTCTTTTGGTTTTGTTGGTTTATATTCTACAATAGTCAGTTTATATCTTTGATTGTCATCTTTTATCGTAATCCCTGTTTTATCTTTTTTTAATTCTATACAGTCTGTTACGCCATATAAATTGTATTGCTCATCATCATTATAAACCGGAACCGAAGTATATACTTTTTTGCCTCTTCCTGTATAACTTTTCTCCGGATCATGTACTCGATCATGTAGCAGATTTGCTTTTGTTACGAATATATTCTCGCCCCAGGATTTATTAATTTCTATCAATCCCCAACGATGGGGACAATACATGTAATGCTGTATAGATCGGATTGTTATCTCCTGGCTTTTCATAATTTTTCGATCAGTTCTACTCCTTCCGGCATCTTTTCATCCACTTCAATTTTATAATCATCAAAACAACGAGGAATTTCATTTTCTTCTTTTATTTTAATTTTTTCAAACATTAAATGTGACGGACTATTTCCAAGTACATTGCTGTGTTTGAACACATACAGCTTTCGCATACACATCTTTCCTCTTGCAGCACTATGATCATTCTCAAACATATTTATGATTGCTTCCCACAAAAGTTCCAGATCTGCTTCTGATAAATCTGTGGTCTTATTTGCCAGTGCAGCAGATACATAACCTTCTGCCCGATATAATGCATACGGAATGATGCTTTTCTTTCCCATTTCCGTCTGACCGGTTTCCTGACGCTCATCCGTTGTGCGTGCCTGTCTTGTAATCGTAATATCCTCTATATCGATTGGCGAAATACTTCTGGCAAAATTAAGCTGTACCGGCCCTCTGACAATACCACAAGGATCATTACCTGTCGACATTACTGCTCCAAAAGTTCTCACATCATAATAATTCTTACACATGTATGCACGAGCCTTTTTAACATCATCCTCATTTCTGCCATTATTCTTTGTCTTCAATCCTTCTGCTTCATATGCTGCTGTAAATTTACTGTTCAAGGCTTTATCCGGTTTAATCAGAATGTTATATCCCGCTTCTCCTTCTTTTACCAGTTCTACATAATTTCTGATTTTTCTCTTCAGGCAGACATCCGTAACATAACCATATCCTGACTCAGAGTCTATTCTCGGTGCATTTCCTGCATCCGGATCCCCGTTCGGATTTCCGTTCTCCACATCAAAAAGCATTATAAAATCATATCTGTTCTCCAGTGCCATAATTTATTCCTCCATTTCGTCTCTATTCATTTTTTATTGTTCTTCTTTCTTTTCACTCTTCTTAAAAAGCTCCGGTATTTGCTGGTAATATCCTACAAAAAATTCTCCCTGTTCTGTACGTCGCAACATTTCCGGAAATTTTCCATCCAGTAGTTCTATGATTTTCTGGATTCTCTCATTATACTTATAACGATAATTTGCATTTTTTATTTTTTTTAAGTGATTCTGACTAAGCCGTATCAATTTAGGAAAAATCAACGCCGGTTTTACCGATGCTGATGCAAAATATGCATCTTTAATGGTTCTGTTTAACTCTGTCCCTGCTGCATCTTTCTGCAGCTGTTCCAATACTGCAAACAACCGTCCGCACAAATATGCCGGACTCTTATTTTCTTCATTCAATCCCACTGTAATCTCCTCCTTTTTGTCATTTCTGTTAAGATATGCCTTTACTATACCGCAGCGAATCCTATTGATGTTTCGATCAATTCGGATTCTTCGCAGAGTATTTTCAAATAATGCCACCGGATATTTTCCGCCATATACTACTGCATTTAACAACCCTGCCATTAAAGCCGGATTTACTTTATCATTCTTACTCTTCGGTGAAATCAGTTCTTTTTCAATCATCCAGAGAGGCACCGGCTTTTGTTCCTGTACCACCTGTATTTCCTGTTGAAATCTTGCAATATTCCACAACACATCTGCATATTTCTTACGAATAATAAACTTTACCGAAAGCCTAGAAGAATTAGGCTTTAACCCCAGCATATAAAAATCAACACTTGGATCTACAGTACTTAGATTTTCCAGCCTTTTTGCAGTTATTTTTCCTTCCCTGGCATCTTCCATCATCTTTTTCAACATTTCTTCTGTCTGTTCTGCATTTAAAGTATCAGACTCTCCAAAAAGCAACTGGCTGAACAGATCTTCACACTTATCTTCCGTATCCATTGCCCAAAAGACCATCGTCATATCTTCCAGCATATGTTTGTGTTTTTGAGACGCAAGAAGATAATTCAATGCTTCTGTATATTTTTTCATCATTTCTTCTGAAATTCCGCTGTTATAGGACTGTTCATTTCCATAAGAATTTTCAGAAGGATTATTATAACCGATCAGCACACTTCCTGTTGCAAGTCCTCCATACACCCCTTTGATCTTGCTGTGGATTCTTGCAAGAGGTCTTTCTTCACCTGAAACTGCACATTGTGCAAAATAAGCATCTTTTGCTTCTGCTTTTTGCTTTTCATAATACATGTTCCATTTTTTTGCAAACACTGGTTCATCCTGAAGATAATGTCCAGGTCTTCCAGTCAGGCAGAACACATAACCTGATTTTGCGTAATCTTTTTGTAATCTTAATAATTCCTGGTTTTCTGTCTGTTCTTCCGGTTTCCAGTTGAGAAGAAATTTTCGATACGCATTCACAAGCGGTGTATCCATTTCTTCAATAAATTTCAGGTTTGTTTCTACAAAAGCTGCATGGGATTTTTGTGCCTTTCCCGTCCGGTCTGTTGGTGTCAGTCTTTCTTTTTCCAAGTTCAATCCAAACAAATATAACGGTCTGTGCTCTGCTATATTGGCATCAATTCCTGGTTTTTCTGTTCTCTGAGGCATTTTCAGATCCTGCGGCACTAATTTCTTTTTTATTTTTTTCCCGACTGTTACTTCTGTTTCTTTCTGAATATTTATAATATGATCAATCTCGCCTTCTTCCGTCAATGCTACCTCATAATGTATCTTTACCTTCGAATATCCTTCCGGAAGTACCTTTTCTGCTGCCGACAGCATATCATAATAATCACATAATGCTTTTATCAGCATCGTAATCCCTCCCTGTATTTTTGAACATCAATAACTCCCTCAATCATGTGCGGTCTGTAGTATAATGTTTTGGCACGATCGGAGAATTTGGGATTTTCCCAGTCTCCATTAACCGTTTTCCCCCTGTCTTCAAACTGTACCTCATAACTCATATATCCGAGATCAACATCCCCCATTTCCTTGATTCTGCTGCTTATCATTTCTGTATCAAACGCGTCTACCAGTTCTATTCTTTTTACCGGGAATTCGCTGCATCCAAGACATGGTGTCCGAAACCATTGGCCTTTTTCCAGTCTTCGTTTCAAAATGTTATAATGTTTATTTTCTCCGTCATCTTCTCGATCATTTTTCAAGCCGGTCAGCTCAAAGTGAAATTCTACACCGTATTTCACATTTTTCAGAACCATTGCTGCTCTCTGGCTTCTGCTTTGGGAAGTATAGATACAGGGATCTCCTCCTTTCTGTTTCATCTGACTTTTTACTGCACTGAGCAATACCTTATCTTTTACTTCATTTCTTCGGATATTTGCAAAATCAATCTCCTGAAATACAATGATTTTGTCAATCACATAACGGATTGCCGGTTTCCAGTACACACTCTTTAACATCCCTTCCAATGCTCCCGGTGTCGGAACATCATAGCTGACTCGTTCCACTTTCAATTCCGGTCGCGTAAAGCATGCATAATCTCCTTCCACTATGATTTTAAATCCATATCCCATTGTTTTCACCTCTTCTTTCATAAAAAATAATCTTGTGCTTCCAATAAAATCCCTAAATTTTCATCATAATAATCTTCATTGGTCAGACAGTATATTCCCGTACCAAAATCGTCGGCAACATGTTGTTTGATCAACTCATCCAGCTCATGTTTAGCCACTGTACAGGTATACTTTTGCAGCTTCTGCTCATTTCCAATTTTTGAATATCTTAAAGTATCCACCAGTTTTCTGCTCTTTTCATCTCTTGGTACAACAATAGAACATGTCCTATCAGGAATCAGTTCAAATTGTTCTGCATAAGTCTGAAATGGCAAATTGTCAAAATACCTGCACTTTGTATGCATCGTATTTTTCTGAATATCCGATTTTTTTAAGAAAAACAATTCTTCATAGTATTCTTCAATACATTCTGGCTGTGAAATATCCTTATACTCCTTCAGCAAACGTTGGGTAATATTCATCTTGTCTTTCTGTTCCTCATTTTCAAATTCAAACACAAAAACGTCACCCTTGTCTCTTTTCCCTTCCCTATTACATCTGCCACCTGACTGAAGAATACTGTCCAGACCATTTAATTCACGAAAAACAGTATGTACATCCAAATCTACTCCTGCCTCAATAAGAGATGTAGAAATAATCGTAATCCTTCTCTCTTCCGGTACATTTCCATCCGGAAAATCTTCATCCAAGCTTTTCAGTTCTTCTCTAACAGCCTGCAGAACTTTTTGTCTGTCATATGCAGTCATATAAGTCGATAAGTGATATTTTCTTCCTGTACACATCTGAAAAAGTTGTCTTGCATTTTTCTTCTTGTTTACGATAATCAATCTGGACGGATACTTTTCACTTTTAGCTAATAGTCCTTCCGGACTTACTTTTCCCATATTGATATATTGACATTTTTGAAACTTTTCAAAAAGCGTCTTATCCTTGATCAAATTTTCGATTCGATTATTTGCCGGTGCATAAAGCTTCAGCAACTTTTCAAAATCAGGCATCGTTGCCGTAAGAAAAACAGCTTCGCTGTTCAGATATTTCGTTATATAGGCAATTCCCTGAAGACATGGCTGTAAATAATCCTGCGGCATCATATGTGCCTCGTCAAAAATCAGAATACTGTCTGCCATATTGTGCAATTTTCGAAGTTTTCCTCTTTTATTTGAATAAATGCTTTCAAAAAACTGTACTGCTGTTGTTATGATAAATGGAGCATCCCAATTTTCTACTGCTATTTTAGCTGCTTCTCGATAATCCTCATTTAAATCCACCTTCTCATCATAAGAAAAAGTTGACTGATGTCTTAAAATCTCCAGATTATTTCCAAAAAGTTTTTCAAAAACCTCTGCTGTCTGATCAATAATACTGTTATACGGGATCACATAGATAATTCTTTTTTTCTTTTTCGCTATTGCTCTTTGCAGTGCTATTTTCGCACTCGCTAATGTTTTTCCACTGCCGGTTGGCATATTTATAAGGTAGATGTGTGCATCTTTTGTACTGTTTCGATATGCCTGCTCCTGCAGCAAGCTTCTCGTCTTCTGCAATTCTGTTTTTACTTCAAACGCCTGTAACTGAACATTTATTTTTTCAAGACACTTTTCAAAATCAGCCTGCAATTTTCTCACTACTTCTGTACTTCTGCAAAACTCCGCGGTGTCTGTTGAATCTGCATCTACCAGACAGGAAAATAAATATCTTGTCAGAAATGTAAACTTATCAATTAACCAATCCGCATTTCTTCCGCAATCCGCAGCAAGAAACTGCTGCCATTTTCGAATATCTAATTCCGGCAGTTCCAGTTCTTGCTTGTAGGCATCGTAATCCTCAAACGTCCTGTTCATTCTGCCTTTCAGACTGTTATCCTCATCATTTCCAAATCCCCCATTTGGGATTCCCGTGTGATGTCCTGCAATGCAATACTGCATCATCAGATTCATTGGCTTTGGATACTTTTCACCCACTGCAATTGCTCCACAGGTTGAATGTTCTACACGAATATTTTCCCCTCGGATTCTTCTTTGAAATCCCTCCTGATACTTTCCGATATCATGTGCTTTTCCTGCCGCATAAGCTAGATCTTCCATTGCCGGAATTGCATATTCTTTGCAAAGATTTGCCGTATTCTCACAATGTTCCCGGACAGTTTGTACCTCATTTGTATACTCATTTCTGTGTGCAATATATATTTCCCCCATATTGCTGTACCCTCCTGTATTCTCATAATTCACTTATACCATTCTTTTTCTTTTATGTCAATTTTTTCTTTATTTAGTTAAATGTAATTTACATATCATTATATCTTTTATCAGCTGATCAAAATTTTCAAACACAACTGTGTAAACATATTACCTTCTGACTCGGTACCATAATAAAAATGACCGTATGAAAACTTTTCATTTTCGCATACGATCATCTTTATACTTAACAAAATAATTTCTACTCACATGCACAACCTGTACAGACTTTCCAATTATATTTTATCTTTCCTATTTTTTCAACTGCTTAGTCAAAATCTATCTTAAATCTTACCCGTCAAAAAAGACCAGCACTTTCGCACTGGTCTTTTTCCTTACTTCAACTTTATTTCTTGTTTCTTACTTTGTGATCTTCACGCTTGCCTTCTGGCCTTTTCCTTTCAGCAGTCGTTTGTAGCTTGTCAGTTTCTTCTTCGGTACTTTGATCTTGCATTTTTTGTCAATACCTTTGAAGGCCTTGCTTCCGACTTTCTTCAGCTGTGTGGATTTGATCGTGATCTTTTTCAGTTTCTTTGCACCGTTAAATGCATTTGCACCGATCTTGCTTACGTTTTTGCCAATGATAACCTGCGTCAGTTTTTTGTTGTTCTTGAATGCATTCTTTGAAATCTCGGTTACTTTGAAGGTAACGCCGTCAATTTTTACAGTTCCAGGAACGGTAAATTTCTTTTCTGTTGCTTTTCTCGGTTTCACCAGAGTAACGGTTCCGTTCTTTGCATCGGATTTTGTTACTTTGTAGAATCCTCTTCCAACCGGTTTGGTTGTTCCGACAGCAGGTACTTTCTGAGTATTCGGATTTGTGTTTGGCTTTTCTGTTCCAGGCTGTGTGCTTGGTGTTTCCGGCTGTTTATTCGTTTCAGTTTCTTTGCCCGTTTCAGTTTCTTTACCTGTTTCGGTTTCTTTGCCCGTTTCAGTTTCTTTGCCAGTATCCGGCTCGCTGCCTGCCACTTTCAGATTCTGCTCTGCTTTTTTCAGGCTGTCCAGTGCTTTGCGGACGTCTGCGGCACTTGCAGTCTTAGAAGCGGCTGCTTCTTTTGCTGCTGCCAGTGCATTCTGGAATGCATTCCAGCTTGCATCGCTGTAATCGCCTTTTGTTTTGTCTTTTACTTCTGCAATCTTGCTGTTCAGTACTGCTTTTGCTTCTTCTAACTGTACATTTGTGGTCGGATCTTCCTCCCATTTTGCAAACAGTGTCAGATCTGCACTTACCGGTGATGCTGCTGTATATGCTACTGTGCAGTTTACATCGCTGTACCAGCCCTTGAATACATATCCGGCTCTGGTCGGATTCTGCGGCAGGCTCCAGCTTTCGCCGGCTGCTACTTTCAAAGACTCAATGCTGTTTCCGCCTTTTGTATCAAAAGCAACGGTAATTTTTTTCTGTGTTGTTGTGTTCTTAATTGCTTTTCCGTAAACTTCTACTTCGCAGATATGGTTTCCGCCATGTGCTGTTCCGCTTGTCAGAATACTTCCGCGTGTGTAAATACGGATATAACGTGCTTTCTGTTCTTTTGCTTCAAATGTCTTTCCTTCTGATGTTTCTGCATATTTTGCATCCGGATTTGCAAGCTTTTCATTGCTCAGCAGTCCGTATGCATACTTGGAATCTGAAACGCTGCTGTACAGCACGGTATCATTTGCATCAAAAGCAGCATCTTCAGATGCAACTACGATCGTATCCTGGTAGGTACGTCCATCCGCAAAATAACGCCACATTTTCACCTGATCCAGCTTGAATACATCGCCAAGATCGATCTGGAAGTATACGCTGGTTCCTGCCAGTACATCACTTTCAATGCTGTCCAGTGTACAGGTAAAGGAGTTTGAACCTTTATCACCATCGATCATTTTTTCCGGACTACTTTTTTTGTTTGAAACATCCTGATCATTATCTGCACGTTTTACTGTGATGTTGGAAGCCTGCAGAGGGATTTTTCCGTTTCCATCCGGAACAATACCGGAATCTCCGCTGCTGTCTCCGCCAACTGCTGATCCTGCTTTTTCCAGTGCAGCCAGCTTAAGTGTTGCATCTTTTACTTCTGCCTGGCTTACCTGAAGATCAGTTCCGCCTCCAACAGTCAGAGTTCCATCTTTCAAATCTTTGATGTTTTTCTCATATCTGCTTGCATCCAGTGTACCGTTGACATAAACTTTCAGACTGCCATTCTTTTCACGGATACCTGCAATGTGTTTCCATGTTCCATCGTTTACAGCTTCTTTGGAAGTTACGGATACATCTCCAACTGTAAAGACTGCTTTTCCGTCTTTGTCAATGGAAAGGCTGTAAGCACCTTCCTGTTTCAGAATGTTCATGTTGTTTCCGGTTGTTTTTACATAAGAAGATACTGCAAAATCAGCGGTTCCTGTAACAGCTGTTCCGTTCAGCTCATATGCTTTTGCAAGGCCAAGTATTGTCTTTCCTGCCAGTGCTTCGTCCGTTGTTTCCGTTACATCATTTGCATTCTTCAGATCTGTTTTTGCTGATGCTTTCGCTACAACCTGATTTTCCTGATATACAACTTCTGTATTTACTGCTGCTGCATTGCCAGTTAAATCTTTTAATCCACTTACAGAAACCGTTACTTTGCTTCCTGCACTCAGAGTGGATGTAGTCAGCGTCACTTTTCTCTGATTTGCACTTACTTCTGCTTTTGTAACATTTGCTCCGGAAACGGTTGCAGCAGGAGTACCGGTTACGCGCTCATCAAATGTCAGCTCAATCGTATTGTCCGCAGTTGCTTTTGCAAGTGTCAGCTGAGGTGCTTTTGTATCTTTTGCAGTAGAAAGAGACCAGATACGTGCCTCACCCGGCTGCAGTGTAACTGTGATCACATCGCCGTATTTTACTGTCTGATAGTCGGTCTGTGCATCGGTTGTCTTGTGATCCAGAATTGTTGTACGGTTGAGTGTCTTGCCTTTCAGACTTTCTGCCGCACCAACGTTTCGATCCAGTGTAAAGCTCAGTGTCTTTACGGATGCACTTGGATTTCGCATGGAAATAATACCTTCTTCACCATCCCAGCAGGAGTATCCGTAGGTATTGCCCTTATCCGGTGTCGTACCGATCAGTTTCGCATTTTTCAAAATGTGATAATTTTTCTTAGCCCACTCCAGATATTCTGCATTGATATCCCATTTCTGACCTTCATCTATCATTTCCGGGCTGTAGTACAGCTCCCAGAATGCCGTTCCTCTGGTTCCCATCATATACAGATACGTTTTGAACTCATCATCTGTCATCTGGTTTGCCAGATTGGTTCCTGTTTTTCCGTAGATTGGATCATGATTGTAAATATTTGCCAGTGGGAACTGGAACTCTCTTTCTTTTACAAAATCAAAATATCTGCCGTCACGGTAAGAAAGCAGCTGATCTACCTGTCTGTTCTGTCCGACCTGAACACGTCCGATATCCTGGCTGTTCTGGATCCAGATAGAATTTGCCCACTGCAGATACCATGGACTTGGGTTTACATAACAGGTCAGGTTAAACCACAGATTGTCAATGCCGTTTTTCTCTGCATTGGTACGCAGCGTCTCAAACAGATCGATCCATGCTTCCCAGGTATCGGAAAAATAATACATACCATTCTTTCCGCCTGTCATATGTTTATGATTTGCATTTGTACATGGCTTTGTCGCAAATCCATCCAGTTTCCAGTAATTTACTTTATAAGCATCCTGCATCTGTAAGAAAAACTCAGTCAGTTTCGTCACATACCGTCTGTCACCGACATCAATATCATCGGTTACCGCATTGTATGCACCAAAACCTGCTTTTTCAATAATCTTACCCATTGCAGCGTTATAGTTATAACCACCTCTAGGTCCTACCCATACACCAAATCCGGAGCCGAAGCTTTCTGCAAGATCAGAAGCAGGACGGAATCCGTTCGGGAACTTATTGTTAAACTCCCAGAACCCTGTCACATTATCCGTGGTACCGCAGCGTGCCACATCATGAACAGTAGAAGTTGTATTCGAGTTGTTATAATTATTCCATCCGTCATCCACAACATACGAATCCATCGGTTCTACGCCGGATTCAGAGAATCCCTTTTCCATTTTTTTGAATGCAGATTCAATGTTGTCATCGTTAATGGTCATCATATTATCGTACCAGGAATTGTACTGCGTACGGAAATCGCTTCTTGTTGCAATGCTGTTGATATATTCATAAAAGTCAGACTGAATGACATTCATATCCGTACTTCTTGCAGCACCCGCTACGGTCTGCCAGGTTACATATTTTCCGTCTGTGGTAAGCTGGTTATCTTCCTGCAATTTTTCGAATGTCTTGCCGGAAAAATAACGCATATGTGCATTTTTATTGCTGTCGATCTCTGTTTCTGTCATCGGGAACTCACATCCAAGGAACATTCCCTGAATATAAACCGGCTGGCCAAGAGAAATGACATATCCACTCATACCGCCAACGCCTTCACCCATGATCGGATGTGTCCACACGGTATCATTTGCATTGACATTCAACGATTCCAGATCGATATAATCAATTGCTGCTTTTTCTTTGTCACTTACTTCGATTTCCAGGAATTTACGCATGAAATGATCTCCGTCATCCATGGTAACTTTCATGGTAACATCCCAGTCTACACCGTTTTTGGAAACGGTCTCAAACGGGAATTCTACCATGACTCCGCCGTTCGTATCTACTTTTTTAACTTTGCTGCCTTCCAGAGTCATCTCGCTGGATCTGATCACGGCACTTGCATCTGCTGTACCGACTGCTTTGCTGTACATCTTTACTTCTGCCGCCGTTGCCCATGCCTGACCGTCCGTCTTTGGTGATACAGCAACCAGTTTTACATAACGACCCTTTTTCGGTGCTGTCAGATTGATATAGATCGTTTCTCTGTCATTGTAAGTAAAATCACCTTCTGCCGCAAGGTTTGCATCACTTTCCAGATCTGTTTCACTGTTTCCCACATACAGTTTATATCCTTTGATATCGCCGTTTGTGGAACTGTCCTGACGTGGCTGATAAGAAAATGCGGCAATTTCCTGTTCGCTCTTCATATCAAAAGTCAGGGAATGTGGATATGGCTGATCAGGTGAATACTTGCTGTGCCAGATTGTAGATGCATCACCATCAATAACATTGGCTCCCGGACCGTCTTTTGCACCTACTTCATTATTGTACTGATCGCTGGCAGTAACTGTCCAGTTTGTGCGATCCAGCTCTCCGTCCAGTTTTGTTGTACCATCCTGGCGAAGTTTGATAATGAATTCTTCAGAACCCTGTGCCGGTGTAAACGTCAGATCTGCCCTCTTATTATCCAGTTCTGTCGTTGCCAGCTTGTTGTCTGAAGTAGAAAATTTACGCTCCAGATATTCATTTCCGATCGTAACTTCTCCGTTTTTCACAGAGACCTGTGCTTCTCCTGTCGCTGCCTGAACGGTCGTTCCAATCCCTGTTGCTGGAATACCGGTCACTACCATGGCTGCACTCAAAGCAATTGACAACCATTGTTTTTCTTTCTTTTTCAAAATTTTCCTCCTTGTTTGTGCAATATGCATAATTTTATTCGTCTCCCCCCGCTTTTTATAGTAACATTCGACATTCTTTCTGTCAATCGGATTTCCTTTTTTATTCATACTTTTTCAATCTTTGTTTTCTCTTCCTATAAAAAAGAACCATTTGCATAATTTTTTCATTGCAAACGGTTCCCGCAGAATATTACTTACTCATTTTTTTAATTCAGGATATGAAAAATATTCAGTTAATATCCAAATCCGCTGTCACCTGATAGTAATCACAGGCATGTGCTGTATATCCGGTTACATTTGCCCGTGAGATCTGGCTCATCTTCAGGAAAGAGCAGTATACAAAGGCATTGTCATCCAGAACCGTCTGCTGCATCTGAACTGCAAGCTTGGCACGTTTGTCTGGGTCAAATTCCTGACTGAGCTGCTCTTCCAACTGATCCAGTTTCTCATTTTTATAAGCTCCCTGATTTTTCGTTGCATCGGAAGTTGCAAACACGGTAAACCAGTATTCCGGATCTCCAGTCGGAGCCTGCACATTTGCCATGGCATAGACATCCCACGCTGCCGGATCCTGCACAACACTGTTGTTGTCAGCCGTACAGTTGATATCCACATCGATTCCGATATCTTTTAACGTAGCCTGTGCGGATTCTGCCAGAAGCGGAAGCTCCTGTCTGCTTGGATAGGTAAGCCATTTGATCTGAAGCTTCTGTCCGTCTTTTTCACGGATACCATCGCCGTCTGTGTCCGTCCATCCGGCTTCTTCGAGAACTTTCTTTGCACCTTCTGCATCATACGTCTCTGTCGTTACTTTGTCTCCTCCAAAATCAGAGCCTGCAGGGAAGGTTCCATTTGCCGGATAGCCGTTTCCTTCCAGCAGATTTTCCACAAATCCTTCTTTGTCGATACCCATAGCGATCGCTTTTCGCACGGCCGGATCAGTACAGACGGAACCTTCGTTGAAATTCATTTTCAGGAAGAAACATCTGGATGTGGAAATCTGTGAAAAGGTAAAGTTATCGTTTTCGAACATCGGATAGCTTTCATATGCCATACCATAAGCTGCCTGTACCTCTCCTGAGAGCAGTGCATTTGCAAGGGTATTTCCATCCGTGATGGTCTTGATCGTCAGTTCATCAATATGCGGTGTTCCATTCCAGTAGTTTTCATTTTTCACCAGGGTCAGATGATCGCCGGACTGACAGTCGGTTGCAATGTATGGACCTGTTCCGGCTACGATTCCATCGTCAAATCCTGCATCTACATCGATGATACAGCCATATGGATCTCCAAGGTAATTCAAAAGTGCCGGCTTTGGCTCGGATGTGTGGATCGTAAGCACCTGACCGTCTGCTTCCATCGAATCAATCTTTGTATCGGCTGCCGCACGGTCATGGTTTGCCAGCAGATGCTCCAGACATTGTTTCACTGCCTCGGCATCCATAGCTCTGCCACTTGAAAACGTAACATTATCCTGCAGTGTGATCTTCCAGGTGAGCGGATCGGTATTTTCCCACTCTTTTGCCAGCCACGGCTCCAGCTCCATATCGTCTGAATATTTTACCAGCGTCTCTCCGATTCCATAGCGGATGCATGCCCATCCGGAGTAAGAATTGTGCGGATTGACATCCAGTTCTTCATTGGAAGGATTAAAAGTTGTATCCCCGATCACCAGCGTTTTTTTCTCAGAACCGTCTGTGGCTGCCGCAGATGTATCCGACTCAGCTGCCGTACTTGTCCCGCTTTCCGTTTTGTCATTCTTGCTTCCGCAGCCGTACAGCCCCAGGCTGAGTGTCACGGTAAGAAGCAATGCCATTATTTTTTTCATGTTCTTTTTCATACGTTTTTCCTCTCTCTTTTTCTTTTTGATATTATACAACTTATCTCTGACATACTATGGTATCCATAAATCGCTCCGTCACAAAATAACTTTGGAATTTTTTCAATCGGATGTATATAAAACTTGTCATTCGATTCTGATTCGTTTTGCTGACATCTATCTGATTCGTATATTTGCTATACAAACAGCTGCCGGCATCACAGCACACTGTCCAGCAGCATACGCGTGTATTCGTGTTTCGGAAAATGCAGCACTTCTTCTGTTTTCCCCTGTTCTACAATCTTTCCCTGATACATGACCAGCACACGGTCACAGAAATTCTGCACCAGTGCAATATCATGGCAGATAAACAGATAGGACATCTGACGTTCTTCCTGCAGATTATCTAAAAGCTGCAGAATCTCCGCCTGGACGGTGACATCGAGTGCCGAAGTCGCTTCATCTAAAATCAGCAGTCTGGGCTTGATTGCAATCGCTCTTGCAATCGCTGCCCTCTGGCACTGTCCGCCGCTGACTTCATGTGGATAACGTTTCATAAAATTTTCCGGCAGTCCGCACTGCTTAAAAAGTTCTTTTACAATTTCCATAGCTTCTTTTTTGGGCATACCGGCATTTCTCAGACTCTCTGCCACAGCATCTCCAAGGCGGCATCTCGGATCAAAACTTTCGGTCGGCGTCTGAAAAACCATCTGCATTTTCCGGTAAATGTTTTTCATTTTGTTTCTTTTATAGTGGGTGATGTCTTCTCCATCGAGCAGAATCTTTCCATCGGTACTGTCAAGAAGCCTGGTGATCATATTTACAACCGTCGTCTTTCCGCTTCCGCTCTCCCCGATGATCGCCAGCTTTTCTCCCGGAAACAATTCAAAACTGACATCATCCACCGCCTTATATTCATCCTCTTTTCCATCTGAAAAAATTTTAGTCAGATGCGAAATCTGTAATAATGGCTCCATATTTTACCTCCGAAGAACAGGAATCGCTGCAAGTAATCGCTTTGTATAATCCGACTGCGGATGACTCAGTACCTCCTGCGTCTTTCCGTATTCTTTCATTTTTCCATCTTTCAGAACCAGCATGGAGTCCGCCATCGCACGGATCACTCCGATGTTGTGCGTAACGATAAGGATCGTTGTCCCATACTGTTCTCGGATCATTTTCATCTGCTCTACGACCTGTTTCTGAATCGAAACATCCAGTGCCGAAGTCGGCTCATCCGCAAGCAGGATCTTCGGTTTTAAGAGCATCGCTGCCGCAACGCCAACACGCTGCTGCATGCCACCCGACAGCTCAAACGGATAACTTTTCAGGATTCTTTTTGGATCCTGAAATCCGAATTTTGCAAGCATTTCCGCTGCTTCATCCTCAAATTCGGCTTTTTTTATTTTTCGGTGCTCTTTCATTTCTTCCAGTAGCTGCTCCCCGACGGTTCGGATCGGGCAGAAAGAACTTCCAGCATTCTGGAAGATCATGCCAATTTCGCTCCCGCAGATTTTACGTAGTTCTTTTGCATTTAAATCCAGAAGATTTTTTTCTTCGTACCAGATCTTTCCGCCTGTGACGCTTCCATTCTTTCCAAGCAATCCGATTGCTGCCTTAATCAATGTGGATTTGCCGCTTCCGCTCTCCCCTGCGATCCCTAAGATTTCACCTTTTTCTGCCGAAAAGCTGACCTTTTTGATTACCGGACTGCCATTGTAACAGATATCGACGTTTTCATAGCAAATGATTCCTGACATATCTACCTCTCATTTCTTGGATCCAACAGATCCCTTACCGTATCGCCAAGCAGGTTGAAAACCATGACTGAAAGAAAAATGGCAATTCCCGGTGCAAAGGTTACCCAAGGATGTGTCGTCAGCAGATTTCTGGTATCACTCATCATGCTTCCCCACTCCGCAACCGGCGGTTTTGCACCAAGTCCCAGAAACGACAGGCCTGCAAGCTCCATCATCATCGTTCCGATATCCAGCATGGCAGTCACAAGGATCGGTCCTGTGATATTCGGCAGAATATGTTTCAAAATCAGTTTTCCTGTACTGCATCCAGATAAGATTGCCGCCCGCATATAGAGGCTTTCTTTCTGTGCCAATGTCTGACTTCTGGCAATCCTTGCATATTTCGGCCAGCTGATCGCCCCAAGGGCTATAACCGCATTCTGTACGCCGCCTCCCATCACGGCTGCAACTGCCAGGGCAAAAACCAGACCGGGAAATGCAAGGAAAATGTCGGATATCCGCATCAGAATCGTATCCAGTTTCTTTCCGTTCCATCCACAGATGATCCCGACGATCGTTCCGATCACCGTGATCCCGACAACCAGAAGCAAAGTCGAATAGATACTGGTCTTGCTTCCGACGATGACTCTGGATAACATATCCCTCCCATAACGATCTGTTCCGAACGGATGTGCCAGTGACGGACTTGCTTTTGCAATACTAAGATTCTGCTCATAAGGATCATATGGGCATAAGCGTTCGCTGAAATAAGAACCGACAACAAGAATCAGTGCCAGCGTGGCAAAAATAAAAAATCGCTTTTTCAGATGATTTTTCTGCTTCTTCGTTTTTCTTAGTGCTGATTTATCCATTTTGATTCACCCCCAGACGGATTCTCGGATCCAGGCAGTGGTATAAGAGATCCGTGATCAGATTGACTATGACATAGATCAGTGCCATCCATACGACATATGCCTGGATCACCGGATAATCGCGTGTCGTGATTGCATCCACTGCCAACTTTCCGACCCCATCCCACATAAAAATACTCTCAATGATCGCCGTACCGCCAAGCAAACTTCCAATGGATAATGCAAGCAATGTAATGATCGTAAGCATGGCTGATTTTATGACGTTTTTCCATAAGATTACGCTCTCCCTGATACCTCTCGCCCTGGCTCCCTGAACATAATCTTTGTTCAGCTCCTCCAGAACGGCTACACGAACCTGCCGCATATACTTTGCAGACATGGAAATTGCCAGCGTCAGCATCGGCATCAGTGCACTTCTGATATTTACACCGCTTGCGATGACCGGCAGAAGATTCAGTTTGATCGACAGCAGCTGCATCAGAAGCATCGCCACAAAAAAATTCGGCATCGCATTACCGATAAAGCTGAAAAATCGCAAAAGCAGATCCACCCACTTATCCTGACAGACTGCCGCCAGAACACCTAGCGGGATGGAGATCACAACCGTTGCCAAAATCGACATGACCGTAAGCAGCAGCGTTGCCGGAAGTTTGGATACAAATTCATCAAACACCTTTTTCCCGGACACATAGCTTGTCCCCATATCACCATGCAAAAATCCATTCAGCCAGCTTACATACTGAATCAGAAACGGCTGATCCAAGCCAAGTTCTGCTTTCTTTGCATCAATGATCTCCTGCGACACCGCCGTGCCGCGGTTTTCATACATCTCCGTGACAGCATCGCTTCCCGCCACCCGCATCATGGCAAAAGACAAAAAAGTAATCCCTATGAGAATAGGGATCAACTGCAAAAATCGTTGTATGATATATTTTCTCATTACATTACCATCCTGTATATAATTGTCACCGATCAAGCTGTCACACTCGCACCGAGAACACTCAAACTTTTATAACGAAATACAAAACGCACTGTTATTGTATCCCCCCCGCAGGCTTCTTTCTTTTTTATTTTTATGATAGGATACTACCTGATAAAATAATGAAAGGAACCTTGAATATGAATATCTCAAACATGAATAATATAGAATCACGTGTCCAGAGTTACTGGACAAAACGGGCACACAACTTCAATATCGTGCGAAAAAATGAATTAAACAGCAGCATTTCCGAACGCTGGAGAGAAGAAATCGTTCATTTTCTGCCGGAGGGCAAAGTGCTGCAGATCCTGGATGTCGGCACCGGAACTGGATATTTTGCCATCCTGCTTTCTCAAATCGGACATCAGGTGACCGGGATCGACCTCACCGATGCCATGCTGAAGGAAGCCCGTGATAACGCTGCACTCTATCAGGTCCATCCCACATTTCAGCAAATGGATGCCCAGAAGCTTGCGTTTTTGGATCAGTCTTTTGACGTTGTCATCTCACGCAACCTGACCTGGACGCTGCCGGATCCGGAATCTGCATACAGAGAATGGATGCGTGTGCTGAAAAAGGGCGGCATCCTGCTGAATTTTGATGCTGACTATGCATCTAACATCCGAAATCATAATACTTCCGCTTCTCATATATCCGATACTGAAGTGTATGGTCACTGTGGTGTCACACCGGAACTGGAGCAGGAAAATGCATCCATCACCCTTTCCATGCCGATGAGCCGGAAACAGCGTCCTTACTGGGATCAGGAATTTCTGGAAAACATCGGCTTTTCCAGATCCGGATACGACCTTTCCGTCGGTCAGAATATCTTAAAAGAGCACGACCTGAAAGATGCTCCTATGTTCCTTGTATGGGGTGTGCGGTGATTATTTTACCGCACAGACCATAAACACCGGTGTAGACTGGTAATTGATCTTCTCTGCATCGCTGAGCACTCGCTCTCCGATTGTCTCATCTGCCCAGCAGTCAAATCCAATTTTCTTCAGGACATCCAAATCCCATTTCGGACGCTTCAGCGGGCTTAACGGAACTTGCTTTGCAATGTTCTCCATCCACGCAATGTCCGTTCCTTCATAATAATCTTCTACCTGTTCCTCTTTTGCCCGTTGCCTGTCCTGCTCATATCCGAGTTTTAATTTATCATCATAAAGATATGCATACCAGTTCGCATCAAAATTCAGGATCTTCCCTCCTGGTTTCAGCACCCGCTGCCACTCCCTGTATGCACGCTTCGGATGTTCCAGATTCCAGGTTACATTTCTCGTCACGATATAATCAAACGTCTCCTTTGGAAATTCTAGATTCTGAGCATCCATTCTCTTAAAACTAATCTGATCCGCCAGATCCGCCGCATTGGATTTCGCTTCCTGCAGCATCTGCTCCGTATAATCTACCGCCGTTACCTGATATCCCTCTTCCGCTAAAAGGATCGCAAAAAATCCAGGTCCCGTTCCGATATCCAGAATCTGCACCTGATCTTTTTCCTTTTTCGGCAGCTGCTCCAGTAGCACCTCTTTCCATTTTTCCTTCTGCTCACTGTGCAGCTCTTCCTGATTTACTCTGGAATAACCATCCGCACGGTTGTTCCAGTAACTTCTGATTTCCTCCAGAAGTTTTTTGTTCTCCATAAGGAATACCCCCTTGTATGTATCGAATAAATGATGCCTGTACATTCTATAATAAGCCATAACGGTTTCAAGAATGCCTCTGGCATTCTTGCTGCGAGGTGCACATCATGCATTGCATGACATATTCTTCTGTGCAGACACAATCGTAATGTCAAGCGGATATTCGCAATCCGCTTTGCTACTTGCTCATAACCAAATAACTGCTCCGCAGTTTATCAGAAGGAGCTTGCACTCCTCCTGATACAAGCAAGTCCCCACCCACTGCTTATTGCTTTTCGCAATTGAAGCAGGGGACTTACTTGATTTGGTTAAACTTTTGACACTGACATCATTATATTGATTTTGTATACTTCATACAAGCCTCCCGGGGGGTTGTTTTCTGCCTTGATTTTCTCTCCTTTTTCTTTTATAATACTCTTATCATTTCTTTTGCTAAATCGTGATTTAGTAAATCTGGATTTAGCAATCTTCTCATCTGCAAACAAGCTTAGGTATAACCATAGCAGAAGAAAGCAAACTCAGCAAATTCAAGAAAGGATGTGTTAGGATGCCATTACCACAGCATGAGGATTACACTACCGAAGATATTTATCATTTGCCTGAAGGGACCCGAGCTGAGCTGATAGATGGTCAGATTTATTACATGGCACCGCCAACCAGAACTCATCAGAAACTTCTTTTTTCAATCAGTCGTACCATTGCCGATTATATCGATTCAAAAAAAGGAATCTGTGAGGTTGATATTGCTCCATTTGCAGTATTTCTGAATGAAGATAACCGAAATTATGTAGAGCCGGATATCAGCGTTATCTGTGACACAGAAAAACTCTCAGAAAAAGGCTGCACCGGTGCTCCAGACTGGATCATTGAAATTGTTTCACCCGGCAGTCGGAAAATGGACTATTTCACCAAACTTTTCAAATATCGCACTGCAGGCGTTCGAGAATACTGGATTGTGGATCCAGGCAAAAATCTGATTCTGGTTTACAATTTTGATACCAGCGATTCCGAACAATATACTTTTGCCGATACAGTCAAAGCCGGGATTTATGAAGATCTGTATATTGACTTTACTAATCTTAAATAAAAAGTTGTCGGCGGTTTCCTGGCAGGTGTAAAGAATTGAAATGCCGAGTGTTTTAAAAGACTGTTTGCAAAAGAATAGTAGTGCATGTGCAAATGAACGAATTCCCCGAAGGGCACGTAAAAGTGCCTTCTTGGGA
>ERZ826613.1385-NODE-1385-length-29371-cov-3.953029_pt1 | contig 29371 bp, 31 predicted proteins | sample MGYA00519925_ERZ826613 | MGnify/ENA primary metagenome ERZ826613 (study PRJEB31778, sample SAMEA3449236) | human gut metagenome | biome: human gut; feature: human-associated habitat; material: faeces | place: United Kingdom | collected 2010/2012 ... | reverse complement strand
TAAAGCTATTTATGGATAATTATCTTGAGATTAATCCTAAATACAAAAAGACCGTATATTGGGTTTATGGAGCATATTTTTTGATTACGACTTCTTTGTATTTTCTGGTCGATATCCCTATAGTAATGATGACAGCGAACATATTGTGTTTTTTGGGAATTTCATTTTTTTATAAGGGCGATTATAAAATTAAAATAATAGCTTCTTTTTATATATACATAGTTTTATTTGTCGTAGAAATACTGGTAACTGCTCTTACTTTTACACCTTTTATGAGTCCATTCCAAAAGTATGGCTACTCAAATATACTGGGACTATTTGTAAACAAGATTCTGCAGTTTTTCACGGTATTAATTTTAATAAACTTGATTATAAAAAGAAACAAATCCAACGATAACATTTTGCCATTAAAAATATCTGTTCCATCTTTGTTAATACCTATTTCAACAATAATTATAGAAATGATTATTACAAGTATTTATAATATATCACAGAGCAAAGTTGCCGTTTCTGTTGCAGTTCTTTTTATGATTAATTTTATAGCATTTGTTTTATACAATTCCTTGTTAGAAATGTACCGGGAAAAAATTAAAAATATAATAATAAATCAGGAAAGAGAGTATTATTATAAGCAATGCTTCATTATGCAAAAGACCGTAGAAGATACGCAGTCTTTTCGTCATGATTTTAATAATCATATGTCTATACTTCATGAATTTATTTCTAAAGGAGAAATTTCTTATGCAGAAGAATATATCAGCAGTTTGAAAGAAAATCATCAGAAATATACTTCAGTCTATTCCTCAACGGGAAATATCCCTATTGACAGTATTTTAAACTATAAACTAAACAGTTTATCTGATAAAAATATAGATATAAACATAGAAGTTAATGTTCCCACTGAGTTTTCTGTAGAGATTATGGATGTTTCTACTATTCTGACTAATCTGCTTGATAATGCGGCTTCAGCATTAAGTAAAGTTGAGAATGAAAAAAAGCTGAATATAAAGATTATATATAGGAAAGGAATGCTGATTATTAGTGTAGCTAACAGTTATGACGGTGTTGTTTTATATGAAAACGGGGAGATTGTGACTTCTAAGGGAAATAAAGCCGGACATGGTAAAGGGTTAGCTAATATAAGGCAAGCTGTTGAAAAGTATAACGGACTGCTGAAATTTACTCATGATGAGAGTATTTTTACGTCGGAAATCCTCTTATACGTTCCATAATCCTGGAAGATTACAAGAAAACTGTAAGTTTTTACAACTTCTCGCATAACTTGTTTTAATGGTGTATACTTAGCATATCAAAAGAATACTTGACAAGGGGGGGTTGTTCTTGTGAAGAAATTTATTAAAAAGTATTCTGGTCTGTTGTCTGCACTGGCACTTGTTTTAACAACATTCACGGTTAATTCGACATGCATATATACCATGCATCAGGATGAAGTTCCGGAAGTTGCCAAGAAGCTCCGTAAATTCTGATGTTTTATAAGGCATCGATCTACATAGCAGATATTTTGGAGCAGCAAAATAAATTTGCATCAGAGGATAAGGAGGTATATCGTTACGGGATTCAGCAGGGACTTAATTTAGCATTGAATATCCTAACAACAATAATAATTGGTTGTTTATGCGATATGCTCCTTCCGAGTATTTTATTTTTAGTATGTTATATGCCTTTAAGAAGCTTTTGTGGTGGATATCATGCTAAAACACATTTACGCTGTTATATATATTCTGTTATAATGATTACTTGTATTCTTTTGGTTACGAAATACCTTACCTTCAGCATATTAGTTTATGAATCTTTTATATTGGTTGGCTTTACAGTAATTTTGTTATTAGCCCCAGTAGAGGATCAAAACAAAGTGCTTGATAGTGACGAAAAAAGGATATTTCGTATGAGAGCGTATATTATTGCAGCCTTAGAGGTATTGATATATCACATTTTTCTTATTATTCATATCATAAATAGTTATAAAATATTATCCACAGCAATATTCTCATTATCAATTCTTATGATTATAGGTAGAATCAAAAACTATAATCACTCTAAGAACAAGACGTCTTAATTAATTCCTTTGCAGATGCAGGAAATCATAGTATTGATTTTGCGGTCAGTTGCATTATATGTAAGTTGGAATTTTAAGTAAATAATTAAAACTTGTATTTTTAGGAGGTTTACAATGAAAAGAATTAACAAATTTAGAGCGTTGCTGTGTTCATGCTTTGCAGTGGCTGTTTTGACAATGGGCTGTGCTATGGGAGCATCAGCCAAAACAAGCAATTTTTCTGAGCACACTATCTCAGCAGGAACCAAAATGTACTATTGGAGTGGTGATGATTATTTGAGCTTGCCTGCATATACTAAGCTGACGATGAACTTCCAATTTAATAAATCAATTTCATCAGCAACAGGTCTTAGGTATTCTGGCTATGATGTAATGAATGAAGCTAAAAATGGTAATGGAGGTAGCGCTAGTTGGACGCTTAAGTATGATGCAAATGTTCGAGCAATTATTAAAAACAATTCTACGAGTACGGTTACTGTTAAAAGTGGTTCTTTAGTGTGGTAATATGATCAGCGATTAACGCATATAAAATCACAATTAAAAAACTTCCTATGGAGTAACAAACAATCCATAGGAAGTTTTTCATGACTTGTTATGAACGGACTATTTACTGTGCTGATATATTTTGTTAAGTTATTTTATGTCCGAAATTATAGCGTTGGGATCAAACGATTGCAATAAATTGTCCCCAAAATACGAAATGGAGATGTTACTATTGTTATATCGCATTTTTTTAGTTATTAAAAACAAATACATTCAAAGCTTTATTGCAATTATATTATCTGTTTTAATTCTTAGCTTTGAATTTGCCACATTACTACTTTATAAATCGGCAAATATAACTAAAAATAATATCATGCGTGAAATAGGAGTGACCCTTAATATATCTCCTAATGATGAATATTTGTATTCGTTGATGGAAGATGAATTTAACTCTTTGGGTCAACCTGACTCGTATGCCTTTTCAGGTAATGGGTTATTGGAAATAGATATGAATTTAAAAAAAGAAATAGAGTCTTTAAATCATGTAGTTGGTTCGGATTATACAATTGATTATTTCATGTTTCCTTTGAATTTTGATAATGTAAAAGAGTATACCGGATGTAATCCGGATACGCAAAATGATATGGCGGATGGTGATGTGAACTGGCAACTTTACAAGGATTGTATAAGTGTCACAGGCAGTTATGCCATAAATGAATTAAGTTTATTTCGGAGAAAGCAAAACAAATTGATAGACGGAACTGTGCCAAGCATTGAAAAACCAGGTGCATTAATTTCTGATTTGCTGGCGGAAAAAAATAACCTATCCATCGGTGAAAATTTGAATCTTGCATATATACTTGATAATGGTCAAAATGATGAAAAGAACAATACCGTACCAATAGTAGGTATTTACCATAGCGATATAGAATTTGAAGTGCTAGACTCTAATTTTTACGGCTCAGGTGTTTTTTCCTACAGTCCTTACAACAAAGTCTATGTCGATTATGAAACGGCTTGCCTTATGGCAAATAAAGATACTACTCTATATTATTTAGATGTATACATTGATTCTCCTGAGAATATTAAATCTATAGGTACGGCGATAAGCAACTTACCTTCTTTTGACTCAAAAAAGCTTCAAATTGATAATTATAACAACGTATTTTACAATACATATGCGTGGCAATTAGATGGTTTAATTAAAAATCTCTCAAAATTTATTGTTGCAATTATGATTTTAGGTATAATAATTTATTTGTTTGTTTTATCTTTCTGGTATCGAGATCACTTATATGATATTGGATTATTAATTGCTTTAGGTGAGAACAAAAAAAGAATTTCATTGCAAAAGCTTACAGAAACTATTGCAATTTCAATGATTTCTTTACCAATTTCAATATTGCTAGGCACTTTCATTTCATTTCTGTTTGCAAAGCTAACCAAATTGGAGTTTATCTCAGATAATGCAATAAACACTGTTCAAGCATTCATTACAAATGAGCACAATTATTCCATGGCATTATCTATTAATGTTGACATATATTCTGTTTTACTTTTAGTGGCATTAGCACTGATTTTGAGTTTTTTATCAGCATTAATTCCAATATTCACGCTAATTCACTATAATTCAAGAGAAATTTTTTCATCAAACGAATAAGGAGTATTGCCCATGTTGCAGATAAAAGATGTCAAATTTAAATATAACAAAGACAAGGATGCAAAGATGATTTTAAACGGCACATCAGCAGATTTCAAAGAAGGTGTGTTCTATTCCATTTATGGACCGTCAGGTTCTGGTAAAACTACACTTTTATCTATCCTTGGAGGATTAGAAAAGCCAATGTCCGGAACTGTAACCATAGATGGATTAGGATTAGATAAGATTGGACTTAGTCATGTGCGTAATAAATATATATCTTATATATTTCAAAACTATTTACTATTTCCGTATATGTCAGCTTTAGAGAATATTATAGTATCCATGGATATAAATGATTGTATTTATACGAATAAAAGGGAACTTGCTACAACTACCTTATTATCATTAGGTCTTGACAAAACTGACATAAATAGAAAAGTAAATAAACTATCTGGCGGGCAACAGCAAAGGGTAGCAATTGCGAGAAGTATAATATCACCTGCAAAATATATACTTGCTGATGAGCCGACTGGAAATCTTGATAAAGATAATTCTATTAATATTATTCATATACTAGATGAAATGGTTAGAAATCATAATAAGTGTTTAATTGTTGTTACTCATTCGGATTATGTCAGAGCAAAATCAGATATTTCTTATCTAATCGATGATGGGAAATTACAATAATCAAAAGGTCAAGAGATTTATAATGAAAAAAATAATTTATAGAATCTATTTGTTTTCAAAAGGAAACTCAGTTAGGTGCATAATCTTCGCAACAATGGTATTGGTTTTTACACTTGGTATATGTTTTATCAATTTTTTTCAATCAACTTCAAAAAAATATCAGGAAATTGTTGAATTGCACTATCCTGCACAAATAAGCATATTAAATTCTACAATTAATGAAGAAGATATTAAAACTATACCATCTGATTTTATCGACAAAGCAGAAAATATAGATTTGATTATGGGAAGCAATTTTAGCCGTGTCGCTAAAGTTGAACCGTTGAATTTTGAAAACTATGTTATGAAAGAGAATGATGTTTTCTCTTCATTGCCAACATCAAGCCTTGTAGAAATTGAAATTGCAACCAATATTAATATGTGTGATATATTTCTTAGCGGACAAGCTTCCCTTAAATCAGGCGGAATACCACATGATAAAAATCAAGGTGTATTAATCGACAGTATTCTTGCACAAAAAAATAATATAAAATGCGGTGACAAGATTACATTTATATATTCTAGTAAATCGGACTATTGCAAAGTTACACTAAATGTTGTTGGAACATATGAACTGAAATATCCTATTCAAATATCACAGGGAGATGGCTATACATTTTCACCGTATAGCAGAATTTTTATAAATTATGAAGCCACAGAATTATATCCTGAACTGTTGCCGAAAATTGATAGTTTTCGTTTTTTTGTTAAGCATTATAATCAGTTAGATGCCGCAATAACTGAAATTAACAATCTTAACCCGGATCACGAATCATATAGTGTAATGCCTAGCACCTATATAGGATATGTACAACTTATGAAATCTATGCAAAGCGTTGATAAAATATTAATTGTATTTTCTATCGTATTTTTTATTTTCGCATCAGTCGTTTTTGTTCTTTTATTATCAATGTTTTTCCGAAATTATTATAAGGAAATGATTGTATTAATTTCTTTAGGTGAATGCATTAAGGCGATTCGTAATCAGTATATTATTCAACAGACAGTTTTAGTTTTTTTTCCTGCACTATTCGGTGCGATGGTTGCATCTTTTTTCTCAAAGACTATTTCAAATTTATGGCTTTATTATGCGACACAACCTTACAAGAATGGAAGCTTATTATCTACTTTTGATTTGGAAAGAGAACATCTCTCATCACAATTTACACAGAATTTTATCTATGTAGATATAATGTTTTCAGTAAGTGCTGTTGTTGTTATTTTGTTATTGTTTTTAATATATGCAAACCATAAATTAAATAATTTCACCATTGACAGGCTGAAATCAAAAATTGACAAATAGATAATTTGATGATAGGGGCGAACCACAGCTGCTTCATTCCAGAATAATTTATGTCAAAAGACACTTAAGGCAGCACAAGACATTCTCTTGTTTTGGATATATTTGGAATTTTGTTTAGATGTTCATATGATATAAGAAATTATATCCAAATTTAACATAATATAAGATTAATCGTGAGCTTGTGTATATAATGCACAGGCTCTTTTTTTATGCCCTAAAGCGGCTGAACGGAAAGTAAAATCATGCTTTTGACAGTAAAATGGCAATGCAGTATTGCCAAATATCCATAGCCTTCCTTTGATTTCAAATCGAACGGAGGTGAGGATATGAAGAAAAACACAGTTTGTGTTTATGACACGATTTCCAAAAGTTATGTTGAAGTTGAGGTAAGCTATGAAGTATGTACGCAATATAACAGAACAAAATGGGCTATTGAAAATAATAATAGTTCGTTCTATAACCATGAAATACAGTTTTCAGCGTTAATTGGCGGTAAGGACGGTGCATTTGAAAATTTCAGAGAATTCATAACTGAATATGATGATGTTGAGAAAAAGGCAGCTCATAAAATGCTTGTTGAAAAGCTTTATGACTGCCTTATTTTTTTGCCCGAATCAGAGCGTGAACTGATAGAAATGCTGTATTTTGAAAATAAAACGGAGCGTGAATGCGCAGAAATTTTATGTACATCTCAGCAAAATGTGCACAAAAAGAAAAAGAAAATTTTATGTAAGCTTAACAAACTTTTAGAAAAGGAATAAAAATATGGTTGTCAAAACGCTGTTTTCTTACCGTATACAAGCGAAAGGAAAAGTAATCCCTTTCAGGAAACTTGAAAATTGAATATACAGCATCGGGAATACATTAATCCTGCGGGCGGTCAAAAAATCGTCAGCCACAGAAGCCATACGCCACGACCTAGAAAGAGAGAGCGATCAATATGCAGCTTCAAGACTGAAACAGCTTTTCAGGGGCAATGAAACGCAGGAGGACAATGATACTTCCGTCCAGTCACAGAAACAAGCAATGAGGGCGGCTCCGGGAGAACCTCGGAGGGATGAGATTTCCATGAGATGAATACGCTGTTCATCGTTCCCGATGTTCCGCCGCAACGGAGATTGAGGATAAATATTGCGGAAAATCGTCTGAGAAATCGGACGAAGGCAAAACGTAAAGTTATTCCGCACTGCTTTTGCTGTTTTTACAGAACAAATTTATGCAGTGCGGATATAACGCAAGTGCGGGAACAAACTTTACTGCATTTGCGTTATATATATAAAAAATGGAGCGTGATAAGTTGAAAGAAAAATTAAGCTGGAATGAAATCAGAAATTTGATTTTGAATACAAAACCAAGTAAAAAGAAGTGTTATGGCAGTGATTGCCAAAAATGCGTCTGGGCAGATACAAGATCCGGTAAAATTCTGTGTTCCAGATACAAATGTGTAAAGGAGGAAAATCGAAAATGAATAAATACGGACAAGCTGAATATGCCTATGGGATTCTCCGGCAGATTTCGGAAAAGTTGCTTGCCAAAGGAATTCTGACGGTAGAACAACAGAAGCAGCTGAATACGCTGAACAAAGAGGACTGCTTTCGTCAGTTCTGCACAGCTTTGGCAGCATAACTTCAGTGGGTTTGATGATACCAATTTTCACGAGAAAGTGGTATTGTATGTAGTGAAAAAATCAGATTGGAGGTGCTGATATGAATCCAAATGTAACGGTAATTCATCCGACAATTACAGCAGGACAAGAGCAGAAAATCCGAGTAGCGGCATATTGCAGAGTCAGTTCCGACTCCGCCGACCAGCTGAATTCGTTCATGGCACAGATGCGGTACTATGAAAATTTTCTTGCCGACAGTGAAACCGAAATATTGGTTTCTGTCTACGCAGACGAGGGTGTGACCGGAACTCGTATGGACAAGCGCGAGGAGTTCCAGCGGATGCTGAAAGATTGCCGCAGAGGTAAAATTGATCGTATCATAGCCAAGTCCATCTCCCGCTTCGCCCGAAATACAAAGGAATGTCTGACGGTGATACGTGAACTGAAATCCCTCGGAATTACAGTTCTTTTTGAAAAGGAAAACATAGATACGGCGAACATGTCCGACGAAATGATGATGACGCTGATGGGCGGTCTTGCGCAGGAAGAATCAATATCGATTTCAAACAATGTAAAATGGAGTTATCAGAAACGATTTGAAGAAGGAGAAGTAAAAGCATTTTCCGCATCGTTCGGTTACGATTTATGCGATGGAAAGTTAATAATAAATGAGGCCGAAGCAGAAATAGTAAGGTTAATTTTCAATATGTTTTTAAGTGGAAACGGATATCAGCGGATTTCGGAAATATGCAGTAAAAAATATTTTGAATACAAAGAAAAGTTTAGCTATTATGGGATTTCATACATTCTTTCCAACGAAAAATATATCGGCGATTCGATTTATCAAAAAACATTTACGACAAATAATCTTCCGTTTAAAAAGCTAAAAAATGATGGACAATTAAATAAATATCATATTCAAAATACTCATGAGGCTATAATTTCAAAGGAAATTTTTGAAAAAGCTCAGGCTTTGATTGGAAGTAGAAAGCACAATAATATTACGTCAGAATATGCTTTTAAAGGCAGAATCATATGCGCTATATGTGGCAGTAAATATAAGAGAAAAATATGCAGAAGCAAAGTGTTCTGGGTATGCAGAAAACACGATATCAGCGCTAAAAAATGCTTATCAAAACCGTTATCACAGGAGAGCGTTTACAGCGCATTTATTGCAATGTACAACAAGCTGAAATCGCAATACAGCGTGATTTTTCCGCCTATGCTTTCACAGCTTCAGGAGCTGAAAAACCGCAAATTCAGCGGCAATCAGCAGTACATGGAGATTGCAAAGGAAATCGCCAAACTCAAGGAGCAGACTCACGTCCTTGCCCGGCTGAAAACAAAAGGATTTCTGGACGAAGCAAAGTACCTTGAGCAGACTGCAGAAATTAATTCAAGGATTAACAAACTTAGCCGTGAACAGCGTAAAATTGTGCGCTCCGATGATGAGGACGATATGATTGAGCAAATCAAGGATATCGCTTCAATCATTGAAAACGGCATGGATTTAATGACAGAATTTGACGAAGTTCTGTTTGAAAGTCTGATTGAGAAAATTATTGTGAAAGACCAAATTACGCTGGAATTTCACTTATATGGCGGTCTGAAATTTACTGAAAGGCTGGTGTGAATTTATGAAGAAGAACCGAACAATCCCATTCGGATACATGATGCAAAACGGCGTGATTCAGATTGAACCTACCGAAAGCAAGGCAGTTCAGGAAATATTTCAAGCCTATCTGAACGGAAGTTCCCTGCTTGCAATTGCAAATCTGATGAGCAGTCAAGGCATTTCTTACAACGGCATTAATGATATTTGGAACAAAAACATGGTAAAGCGGATTCTTGAAAATGAAAAGTATCTGGGCAGAAACAGCTATACAGCAATTATCGATGAAGAAACCTACCGCACAGCCAATGCGCAAAAGAAAATGAAAACTGCCGGATTCACAGAAATATCAGAAGAATTAAAAGCGATCCGCAGTCTTACATATTGTGCAGAATGCGGACATCGGATTTCCAGAATCGGCGGCAATACACGCTCTGAAAAATGGGACTGCCGCAATCCGGAATGCGCACGATTCAGCCATAGAATTACCGACCAGATGCTTATCGGCGCAATTTTAAATACGCTTAATACGGTGATTGCAAATCCTAATTTCCTTGACGCTGATTCGGAAATCAGCAGATATACTCCGAGTATTGAGGTAACCCGTCAGCAGAACGAAGTCAGCCGCTTGATGGACGCTCTCAACGTTGATTTTGAAATTGCGAAAGAAGAAATTTTCAAGCTTGCGGAACTGAAATATGACTGCTGCACCTATAGCAACAAACCTCAGAAAACAACGCAGTTAAGGAGAGTTATTGAAAATTACGAACAACTGAATACGCTTGACATCGGCTTGCTGAAATCCTGTGTTTCACGGATTCTGGTAAGCCATTTTTGCACCGTTGAAATCGAATTCATCAACGGCGTCACCATTAAAAATATTACAGAGAGGAAAGATGAAAATGACCACAGCGCCCAATGTCAGGATAATTCCTGCGAAGCCGCAGACTGCGGAAAACAGGGATAAATATCATCAGCTCAGAGTTGCGGCATATTGTCGAGTTTCTACCGAACAGGAGGAACAGCAGAATTCATATCAGGTTCAGATTGCATATTACACCGATTTGATCAACCGAAAAAAGGAATGGACTCTTGCCGGAATTTTCGCTGACGAAGGAATTTCCGGGACTCAGGCAAAGAAAAGACCGGAATTTCTGAAAATGATCCGATTGTGTAAGAAGCAGAAAATCGATCTTGTTATCACAAAATCAATATCCCGTTTTGCCCGAAATACCGTTGATTGTCTTGAATATGTCAGACAGCTCAAAGACTTAGGAATAGGCGTGATTTTTGAAAAAGAGAACATAAACACTCTGACCATGACCTCGGAATTTATGATTGCAATGCACGGCTCGTTCGCTCAGGCAGAGTCGGAATCCATCAGCAAAAATGTCAGCTGGGGCAAGCAGAAAGCTTATGCCGAGGGTAAGGTTGCGTTCCAGTATTCAAAGCTGCTGGGCTACCAAAAGGGCGCTGACGGCAAGCCTGAAATCGTCCCCGAAGAAGCGGAAACGGTGAAACTGATATTTGAGTTATTCCTTGACGGATACAGTCTCACAAGCATTAAGCAGACCCTTGAAAACAAGGAATTGCCAACCGCAATGGGTAGGAAAATCTGGAATCAGTCGCTGATTCAGAGCATTCTGAAAAACGAAAAATATGTAGGCGACGCGCTCCTGCAAAAGACCTTCACTTCTGACTGCATCACCAAAAAGGTTGTGAAAAACAATGGCGAACGCCCCATGTATCTGGTGACAAATCATCATGCGCCGATCATCGACAGGGACACGTTTAATCGTGTTCAGCAGGAGCTTGCAAGGCGTTCCAGTAAACGAAAGATTTCTGATAAAACGACTACCGAGCAGGGCAAATACTCCGGTAAATATGCACTTTCAGAACTCCTTATCTGCGGACATTGCGGTACTCCTTACAGGCGGCAGATGTGGAAATCAAACGGTAACCGTTATGCCGTCTGGCGGTGTATCAGCCGTCTTGACCACGGCAAAAGGTACTGCACCGATTCTCCGACCATTCATGAAGACAAGCTGCATAAGGCGATTTTGCGGGCGGTGAACGAGTATCTTGGCTGTCGGAATGAGATCGCAAAAATCCTGAAAGCAAATATTGGTTCTGTTCTGGAATGCAAAAATCAACAGGAAATTCTGAATCTGGAACAGCGGCTGAAGGATTTAGATAAAGCCCGAAACGGCCTGATATCGCTGATTTCAGAGGGCGGATGTGCCGAGGATACGCTTGATGCAGAATTTACGAAAATTCATGCGGAGGAGCAAGAGATAAACGAAAAGTTGGTGGAACTCCGAAAAAATGCGGAAATTTCAGCGGATACGCAGAGCAAAATTGACTCCGCAATGGAGGCTCTTGAGCATGAAAAATTTGAACTTGATGTGTTTGATAACATCATAATCCGAAAGCTGATCGAGTGCATAAAAATTCTCAGCAAAACTGAGCTGCTGATTATTTTCAAGGGCGGTATCGAAGTGAAAGCTGAGATGGAGGAATAACGAAATATTGACGAAAACGGCTTGCTTGCAGGTCGTTTTTTGTGGGAGATGATAATTTGTCAGGAAATTTTGAAGGAATAAAGAAACAAAAATTCGGCGTGGAAATCGAGTGTACCGGATTGACGAGAAATGCAGCTGCAAAGGCAATTGGAAAGGTTTTAGGCAGTTCGACCGAGTATTTCGGCGGCAGTTACGACAAATATTACATCAGCGATGATAAAGGCAGAAGGTGGTCTGTGGTTTACGATTCCAGCATCAAATGCGTGGACAAAAGCGGTAATTCTGCGTCGAGAAATTATGCTGTTGAGCTTGTAACTCCGGTGCTGGAATATTCCGATATACCGTTGCTTCAGGAGGTTGTCCGTGCAGTAAGAAAAGCCGGTGGTGTAACCGGAGCAGATTACAGGTGCGGAATCCATATTCACATCGATGGAACTCCATATACGGCGCAGAGTCTGCGGAATCTGGTGAATATATTTGCGAGCAAGGAAAACTTCCTATTCGATATGCTTCAGGTGTCGCCGATGCGTGAAACCTACTGCCAAAAAGTAGATAGAGATTTCCTTGAAAAGCTGAATAAGAGAAAGCCGAAAACTATTGAGGAAATTCAGAAATTATGGTACAACGGCGACATGAATGAGGTTCATCATCACTACTCATCAACACGTTACCGAGCCTGCAATTTACATAGTTTTTTCGCCAACGGTCATTGGGAGATGAGAGCTTGTAATTCATCTTTGCACGCCGGAGCTATCCGATCTTACGTGACTCTTGCGCTTGCGATTTCAAATGCGGCGCTGACGAAAAAATTCTGTTCGCCGCACATTTCGGAGAGTGATAATTTGCGTTACAGCGCAAGGGTCTGGCTGATTAATCTGGGGCTGAACGGAACGGAGTTTAAAAATTGCCGCAAGCATCTGATTTCCCATCTGGACGGCTGTATTTCATGGCGGCATACGGAAGATGCAATCGCGCAGAGGGAACGGCTGAAACAGGAGCGTATTGCCGTCCGTGAGCAGCATTTAAGCGAGGTTTCGGAGCAATGCGAAAACATACCCGATGAACCTGAAGAAGCCGTTACAAGCGATTTTGAAGAAGAATATGAAAACGAAGAATTAGAGGAAAACATGGAATTTTCCATGTCGATGTAAAGGAGTTTTTATGAGTAAAAAGATTTTATACGCTGCATACGGCAGCAACATCAATCTGGAGCAGATGGCATACCGCTGTCCGAATTCCACAGTTGCCGGAACAGCGATGCTGAAAGGATATGAACTGCAGTTCCGGCATCATGCAACCGTTGAACCGAATGCTGATGCAGAAGTTCCAGTTTTACTGTGGGAACTGGATTCGCAGGATGAGCGATTTTTAGATAAATATGAGGGCTGGCCGAAGTATTACCGCAAGGAAAGCATTACCCTCGAACTGAATGGCGAGTCTGTTGAAGCGATGGTTTACATCATGAACGGCGACAGACCGCTGGAATCTCCGACGGCACAGTATTACGACATAATAGAGCAAGGATACAGAGAAAATGGTCTGAATACAAGCTATCTGGAAACGGCTTTGGCAGAAGCCGTTCAGTCGGAAAACATTGAAATGGATGAGGAAATGCAGATCGGATTCGATATGATTTATTGACATTATATCATACGAATTAAGATGGGTCAATATGATTTGAAAGGACATGGAAAATATGTTATATCACGGATTTTATGTGAAATTTACTCCTCTGAAAAATATTCAGAGGGAGAAAAAAGACGGCAATATCGCTCTTTGCGACGGTTTTCAGATTGAGATTTTTTCCGACAGTTCGGAGGAAATTCCGTTGGATGCATTCACAGCAGCAGTAGGGCTTGAAATTTTGAACAATTCTGTGCAGGATGTAAAACAGTTTGCTAAGGATGTCATTGACAGTGAAGAAAAGGAATATCTGAGGTTAATTTCTGAATATGAAAGCAATGATAATTCACCATGATGTTATTAAAGGCATAAGATATATTGGGTGATAATTATGATAATGTGTGCTGCTGTTCTGGAAGTGAACGAGAACAGCTTGCTGGTTCGTGACAATGCCACGTCTCAGGAGGTTATTGTAAACAATTCTTGCGTATGTAAATTTCGTGTTAACGACAGGGTTGGAATTGTTTACAACGGGATAATGACTATGAGTATCCCTCCACAGATCAACGCTTCCAGAATATTCAGAATGCCTTTTAACAGATGTTTTCGATAGCTATTACAGAATGAGAGACAGGAATAAACAAACTGTCTCTCATTGTTTTTTACCCGGTATTTTATGCTAAAATAATACAAAAAAGTATATCTTTCGGCAGAAGTAACAATAAAAAGCAGAGCTTTTGTGCAATCATACAAATTTCTCTAAAAACTGTAATTTTTTGGAGCATTTTAGGATTATTAATAATAGAGAGCAATAAACACAGCTCTTCGATAGGACAAGTATTGCCGAGCTTCAATATGAAAATATGCACAAAATACTTAATAAATTTTATATCAATTAGTAGAAAGTTAGATATACTTAGCAAAATTTTACTGGAAACTATTGTAAATTTATTGGCTATATTGTATAATTATATCAGATTATAAACGCTAATGATTGATAATTGTATATTATCTAATGTAAAGTAAAAATTGGTTTTATGAGGTGTTAGAATTGCTTCCAAATTTAGTTGTTATAGGTGATATAGCATATGAAACTATAATAATAGGCTCTAAGAAACATACTTGTTTAGGCGGTTCAGCATATTATGCACTCATTGGAGCCAAGGCTTCGAAAAATAATAATTGTATATTAATTGCTAGTGTCGGAGAAGATTTTAATTTTGATGCTTTAAATGACTTGGGAATATTAGATGTAAATATAGTATCACGAAAAAAGACAGCAAACTTTATTACTGAATTTGTAAATGATATAGTGGAACGTAAGTTTTATGCGGATTTTGGAGCAATAGAGTTTCCACAATATGAATTGATTGAAAAGTATTTAGATAAACCGCTTGTTTTTTTGGCAGGATCTAATCCAATGAGACAGTTATGTTGGATTGAAAAACTGAAAAGTAATAATTACACAGGAATTATTGCTTGTGATGTTTTTGAAAAATACTGTTTGGAAAATCGTGAAGAAACCGTTGAGGTTATTGATGAAAGTAATATTGTTTTTGTTAATCAAGTAGAAGCAAAAATACTTAACTATAATCCTATTGGAAACAACAAAACAAGTATTATTAAAAAGGGAGAAGCAGGTGCCACTTTGGTTTATAAAGGCGAATATTTGTATGATATTAAACCACAAATTGAAGGTTTACCTATTGATACAAATGGCGCAGGTGATATTTTAGCAGCATCATTTTTATCTAAAATTATTGGTGGTTGCACATCATATACTGATGCGTTACAATTTGCCGTTGATTTAGCATCATTATCCGTATTTCAAAAAGGTGTAGATCATATTCTGTAATAAGGAGGATATGCATATGAATATGAGTTATGTATGTTTTAATATTACTTCAAATTGTAATATGAAATGTCCATATTGTTATAGGGTGGGAGATTCTTTGGGAAATATTAGTTTAAAAAAAGCAAAGGAGTATATAATTTATTTGATAGAACATGGGTGTAGAACAATTAATATTACTGGTGGAGAACCATTAGTAAATAATCAATGGAGGGACATTGTTGAATTCTGTGCGGAAAAAGGACTTTTTATAATCTTATCATCAAATGGGTTAACCTTAGATTTAGATGATGTTTTGCTACGTCACATAAAAGTGTTATCCTTGCCTTTGGATGGCGCTAATATGGATACTAATTGTAAGACGAGGTCTAAGGAACATTTTAATAAGATAATTTCTTTACTGAATAAATACATTAGTGGAAGTTACCCTTTTAAACTCAAAATAAATACAGTGTTGACTGGATATAATTATAGAGAATTAAATGATATGCTGCTGTTACTGAATAGCAACAAGATTGTTTGGAAAATATTTGAACTCCGTGAAAAAGGTTGTTTTTATGATTTTCCAAAGGATAAAGTTATTTCATCCGAAGATGTGGATAATGCTATGAAAAGGTTACAATTACATAATCACAAATGTAGCATTTATTTTATGGGAAAAAAGTCAGAGATTTCAGTGAAACCTAATTACATTGTATTAAATTATAATGGTGATGTATATCTTGCAGATGAAGTGGGAAATAAATTTTTATTTAATATAGACGACAAGCCTGATAGTGGTGATTTTAAAGTTGATTTGTTAAACAATCAGTATTATGAGGAATTAAAAAATGATTTTAAATGATATTAAATCATCGTACATTTTGGCAAGAAAATATGTTGAGCGTTGTTGCATAAAAGTTGTTCAAAATGGTGTTGAAGTACAAGCATTTACAGAATGTGAAGGAAAGATGCGCGTAACCGATTGGGGAGGCACAAGTTCTGCTATTTATTTGTTAAACCAAATAGGTGATTCTGGAACTATGGATATTAAAGAAAAACTCAGAAAATCATCTGCTTGGTTATTATCAAATCAGGCCAGTGAGGGTTCTTGGGAAGCGGCAGAAATGCAATGTTGTGAGGCAACATCAGCTGTGCTATATGATTTGAACAAAACAGCTTTGTTAGATTCAATTAAATTGGATCAAGCTATTAAATTTATCCAAAGCTGTTTTAAAGAAAATAGCTATTTTCTTTCTAGACCTAATGTACAAAAACGGCCACATATATATACAACATATTTGGCGGTAAGAGCCTTAAATGTAACAAAGCATGATAGTTTTACACAAGTTCAGAAGCAACAAGTTATTAATTGGATAAAATCGGCTCAATCTGCAGATGAGAAATGGGGTCCAACACCACAATGCATTGAAGGTGATGTTGCTCATACGGTCTTTGCTATTTTAACCTTATATTATTGTGGTGTTTCAATAAAAGAAATAAAAAAAACGTTTCGTACTCAAATAAAATGGTTGAGAAAACAGATAACAGTATGTGCAACAATAAATGGTGCTTTTTCTTACGAAGCAACTGAAGCATATGTTGACCTCAAAGCAGATGAACATGGAGAAGGAGCGTATATATTAAAATCTTATCATTTTAATACAGCTCTTTTGTGTGAATTATTTTTAAAAATTGAAAAAATGGATGTTGTGCAAAGAATAATCAAAAAGTTAATTGTTTTAAGGGGACAACAAGAAGGATGGGGAATTACTACGGATAATAAAATATTTGTATGGGCTACTCAACAGGCTATAGATTGTATGTATGAGTTTGAAAAAAAGGTTTTTAGAAATGGTGACTCTATATTAGGCAGATTAAAAAGCATTATTTATTCTGTTCCGTATTTCATTATAAAATTTCTGGTAATAATAGTTTTACTTCCGATAATTCATTGGTTATGTAAGGATGCCCAAAAGGGTGCTGATATCATATTGGGTATTATTATGCTAATCATCCCTTGGTTAATTAAGCGAAGCGACTGAAGTTTTTTATAAATTTAAAAGGATTATAGTGTTTTGCTCTTGTTCAGATTTTCGGTATTATTCAAGATTTTATTGTTCAAACTAATCTGATCATTGTGTTTTCAGTTGCAAAACAGTTACACTCCCCATTTTGAACTCTAAGTCAAAATGGCGTTATCTTTTTTGTCAGGAAAACTTTTATTATAGGGCGTTTCTGTTAAATTTTGATTTTTAATAGTTTTATACCTTAAAGATAAAAAAGTAAAATTTCAAAAAGAAAAACTCAAAAGTTTAAAATCTGAACCCTTTAGTCTAATTTTACTTTTGAATCTTCCATAATACTTCGATAACATTCCTTACTCAGATTGCTTAGGCGTCTTGTTTTTTCGCAAATCAGCCACTTTTCCCATTCATCTATTTTATAGTAGCAAGACATATAATTTCGTACTTGATTGTACTGTTAAGCCGCTGAATAAAGCGGTTTTTTGTTTTATAAAATAAAGTTTAATTGTTCTTGTTCCGGATATAAAAATGGCGTACAGATTATCTCTGTACGCCATTTCTCTTACTTATTCAGCAATAGTCTTTTCATAATTCGCTTTATGGCAGACATAATTAATATCACCAAAACTGCAAGAACAACATTAGAAATTATTTGCATAATAATATATCCCCTGCTTTCTGATGTTCCACTGATTGTTACTCAACGTTTTTGAGAGCATCACCAAGCGGAATGCGTTTAACACGTCTTATCTGTAAAAATGCAATAACTGCATAAGAGAGAATTCCTACTATCGGAATCTTAATGTAAACTGATACAGGCATCTCAAATGGCAGCCAGCCGGAATACTGACTCATAATAGCTGTCCATACAGCTCCCATAATCACCTGAATAAGTGGAATTGTAAGTATCATTGAAAGTATTACAACAAACGTTGTTGAGTGTACATACAGCTTGTTTATCTCTCTGTTGCTGTAACCGAGAATCTTCGCCATTGAAATTGACTGTGAATTCTTTTCAATAATAATTTTTGAAAGAAGATAAATTATAAGCATGAACATTGCAACACCGAATACAAGATAAATACCAACCATATTTCCCATTGAAACCTCAAGCTGTCTTGAAGTCTTTGTCATATCGTCCTTTGTTATCTCAGATGCAATAAAATGTCCGTCAATATCATCTATTCCGGTATTTGAAAAATATCCGTTGAAATAATCAGCTTCATGATCAAATTCCTTATTGAATGCTTCACGGCTCATAAATACTGTAACCATTGCCGGATAATCATACGTTCCGGAAATTGTGAATTCGTACTCTTTGTCGCCATATTCTTCTTTAAGTTTTATGGTATCGCCTTTTTTCAGTCTGTATTTTTCAGCATAGGCTGTTGAAATAACTACTTCATCTCCGTTGAATGATGCATTGATATATTTACTGTCATCATTTACACCATAAACAGTTATTTCTTCTTCAAAGCTGCCAGTTGTTTTAAGAGATACAACAGCATATTTTTCTGCATCTGCTGTCTGGGTTTCTGTCTCACTCTTTAAAATATACTGATACTGAGCTATCATGTTGTCAATTATATCGTCCTTGAAGTTATCAAGTATCGGATTAAACATGAAGCCAAAAAGGAGAATAAAGTTTGCAAAGAAAACGCCGATAAAAATTGTTATATAGTTTGACATATTCTGGAATATTATTCTTATTCTGAAACGTGTCATTATAGCAATTTTCGTGTTCAGACGGAATGCCTTTTTCTTCTGGCGTCTTTTAAGGTCACGCCTTATGAATTTAAGCGGTGAAAGACTCATAACCCTTACAAGTATAATAAGGTTTATAAGGAACATTATAATAAGCGGTACAACTGTTGTCTTGATGAAAGCTTCTCCGCTCCAGATTGTTTTATATGTAGGCAGACTGTAACTTCCATAATACATATCAGCCATGAAGTTCTTGAAGAACGTATAGCCAAGAATATTTCCTATCGCAGCAGCTACAAGCATTACAATAAGCGGCATTTCAAGATAATGTCTTATAATCTCGCCTTTAGAATAACCCGAAGCTCTGAGAGTTCCGATAACGTTTGATTCCTTTGTTATAGTATTGCTTGTTGTTATTGCAAAAATGAACGCTATAATTATCACAACGATATAAAGGAACGCTGTTATCATTGCTTTGTCCCCGCCCATATCGTCGCCTGTGAAGTTTATCGCCTGGTTTGTACATCTCGGAATATAATTTGAAAGTGTTCCTGCCTGTGCGGCAATTTTCATGAAGTCCGAACTCATGTCCTTTGCTTCTTTTCCGAGAGGATCTTCCGGCGGATTGTTATACTTCCATGAATAGCTGTAATGTATATGCGTATCATCCATATTTTCAAAACAGTCATCAGTTACTAAAGCAACACCGAATTTCACAGCATCAAACATCATGTCTGATGGATTCTGGAACAAAGCGGAATAGTCCGATAAAGCAATAAGTCCGCTTATTTTATATTCAATATTGTCAACTGTCAGTGTGTCACCAATTTCAAGCTTGTTGTTATCGGCATACATTCTGTCAATAGCAATCTCACTATCAGATACCGGCATATCACCCTTCATGAGGTCTGCCTTATCTACTTCTGTTCTGTTCTTAAAAACACGAAGTGTGCTGTCAACTTCTTTTGTTTTGCCTTCAATATAGAAATTGCTGTATATTTTCACGTCACCATCTTTTTCAAGCTGTGAAATGACGCTGTCATCAGCTTTTTCCATATATTCAAAGTTACCGTCCTCAACATTGTATTTTTCAAAGCTGTCATCATAAGCCTTCAGAAGACTTCCGTCCGCAACAATGAAACCTGATACAAGTCCGATTACCATAACAAGAAACAGAAAAATTACCAGATATTTTCCAAAATCACTTTTTAACTCTCTCGGGAGTCGCTTTACAAGTGGATTTCTCATTTTCCTCCCCCTTACCAGTCAAGATCTGTTGCTGAAATTTTTGTTTCATTCAGATAGTTCTTTCTTATCTGACCATCACGCAGTTTTACAACACGGTCAGCCATATTCTTGATTGCGTCGTTATGAGTTACCATGATAACTGTGTTTCCGTATTTCTTGTTAACTTCCTCTATAAGCTTCAGAATTTCCTTTGAAGTGTTATAATCAAGAGCACCTGTAGGTTCATCACAGAGAAGAATATCAGGATTTTTTACAATAGCTCTGCCGATAGCAGTTCGCTGCTGCTGACCGCCTGACAGCTGATTTGGGAGCTTATGTCTGTGTTCATAAAGCCCAAGAGTTTTCAGAAGATCGTCTACATCAAGCGGATTATCGCTAAGATAAGCACCGACTTCAACATTCTCCTTGATATTAAGGTTCGGAATAAGATTATACATCTGGAAAATATATCCAAGATGTTTGCGACGATAAAGTGTAAGTGCTTTTTCGTTCATATCTGCTGTTTTTTCTGAGTTTATTGAAATGTAACCACTGTCTGATGAATCAATTCCGCCAATAATATTGAGAAGTGTTGACTTTCCTGAACCGGAAGGACCGAGCAGAACACATATCTCACCTTTTTCAATTTCAAGGTTGATTCCCTTTAAAACTTCAACCCTGCTTTCCCCTTCTCCAAAATGTTTTTTAATATCACTGATTTCTATAAACATACCTTTCCCCTTCCTCAGATGAATATATGAATATTTGTTCATGTATTCATTATAATACATATCAAGCATTATGTCAAGAGCTTTTTTATAATTTTCAAGATTTTTCAGTATTTTAGTAAGCTTAGGCTAACCGCATTTTTCAGCCTTCCTGAGGATTTATTCTCAGGACAGAGCTTTAAAGCGTCATTATATTTTCTTGTGTTCAAGTGCAAACTTTACGAGTTTTTCAACAGTTCCTTCTGAAAGATGAGAAACCATTGCAACTGCATCTGCATCAGCTGTTGATTCATCAACCCCGACAGATTCCGCAAGAAAATCACATAAAATGACACTCGGAGTGTATAATTCATTTGCCGCCTTTATTCCCTTCTGGGTTATCGAAATTTCCATGTAGGGTTCCTTTACAATATATCCTTCTTCAGTAAGCTTCTGAGTCATTTTTACTGTACTCGCCTTGCTGACGCCTACAATTTTTGCTACATCAGCTGATTTTACCGGTCTGCCGTTCTGACCAAGTTTATATATTGCAAAAAGATATTTTTTCTGGGAGTGCGTAAGCATACTTTATTTAGCCCCTTTTTTTGAATGTGCATGGCATAAGCTGGAATTCGGACAACAGCCGCAGTTACAGCCGCATGAAGATTTTCCTCTTTTTTTATCCTTTAAAAGCTTGTAAATTATCGCTCCGACTATTGTAGCCACAACAACAGCTACTATTATCGTTCCGATATTATCAGCAAAAAAATCCAGCATAAGAAAGCCTCCTTAAATATCCGAAACAGCAAACGCCCTCTCTGAAAGGGCGTTTAACTGACGGTTTAACAATTATCTGATTTTAAATCACACTCTTGCTTTAACCTTTGAAGTAAGCTTTTCACTTTCCTTATAAGGTCTTACAAGCATGTAGATTACGAAAGCAACGAGAATGAAAGCAACAATAAGACCAAGAACATTTACATTACCTGTGAAGATTCCGCCTATCTGATAGATGCAGAGTGAAACTGCATAAGCGAATACACACTGGTAACCGATAGCGAATGCTGTCCATTTTGCGTTGTTCATTTCTCTCTTGATAGCACCCATTGCCGCAAAGCAAGGAGCACAAAGAAGATTGAATACGAGGTAAGAGAATGCTGCAAGCTTTGAACCATCAAAACCATACTGTGCAACATTTGCCCAGATTTCATCACCGTTTTCAGAAAGCTCTCCGCCGAAGTGGAACAGCTGACCAAATGTAGCAACAACGTTTTCTTTAGCAACAAGACCTGTTACGGCTGCAACAGCATCTCTCCACTTGCCCCAGCCGAGAGGAGCAAATATCCATGCGATAGCATTTCCGACTTTTGCAAGAATTGAATTGTCGATATCTTCAACCATACCAAAACCGTTTTCCCAGCCGAAGCCCTGAAGGAACCAGATTATGATAGTTGAAAGTGTGATGATAGTACCAGCCTTCTTGATGAATGACCAGCCACGTTCCCACATTGAACGAAGAACGTTTCCTACTGTTGGGAGATGGTAAGCAGGAAGTTCCATAACGAATGGTGCTGGATCACCGGCAAATATCTTTGTCTTTTTAAGCATGATACCTGAAATGATGATAGCCGCAACACCGATAAAGTAAGCTGATGTTCCTACCCAGCCTGCATTATCAAAAAGCGCACCGGCAATAAGTCCGATAATAGGGAGCTTAGCACCGCAAGGGATAAATGTTGTTGTCATGATTGTCATACGGCGGTCACGTTCATTTTCAATTGTTCTTGACGCCATAACACCAGGAACGCCGCAACCTGTACCGATGAGCATCGGGATAAATGATTTACCGGAAAGTCCGAACTTTCTGAAAATTCTGTCCATTACGAACGCAATTCTTGCCATGTAACCACATGATTCAAGAAAAGCAAGGAAGATAAAGAGAACGAGCATCTGAGGGACAAAGCCGATTACCGCACCGACACCGCCGATGACACCGTCAACAATAAGTCCTTCAAGCCAGTCAGCACAATTGAGTTTTTCAAGAAGTGTTGACATACCGCCCTGACACCATTCACCTACGAATACATCATTTACCCAGTCTGTACACCAGCTTCCGACTGTTGTAATTGATACATAATAAACAATGAACATTACAACCGCAAAAATAGGAAGTGCAAGCCAGCGGTTTGTAACAATCTTATCAATCTTGTCTGATGTTGTAAGCTGACCTTTGTTCTTCTTTTTATAGCAGTCCTTAATTATTGATGCTATGTAAATATAACGCTCATTTGTGATAATACTTTCTGAGTCATCATCCATTTCTTTTTCAGCAGAAGTAATATCATTTTCAATATGATTTCTTACTTCTTCGCCCATCTTGAGTTTCTCAAGAACCTTGTCATCACGCTCAAATATCTTTATAGCATACCATCTCTGCTGTTCTTCCGGAACATCGTGGAGAAAAGCTTCTTCAATATGAGCAATAGCGTGTTCAACAACACCATTGAATGAATGCTGAGGAACCATAGGCTCGCTTGCCTTTGCAGCCTTGATTGCCAGTTCAGCGGCTTCTTTTATACCTGTTCCCTTCAGAGCAGATATTTCGCATACTGTACAGCCAAGTTCCTTGGCAAGCTGTGAAGTATTTATCTTGTCGCCGTTTTTCTTTACAACGTCCATCATGTTGATAGCAACAACAACAGGAATTCCAAGTTCAACAAGCTGTGTTGTAAGATAAAGGTTTCTTTCAAGGTTAGTACCGTCGATAATATTTAAAATAGCATCCGGTCTTTCATCAATAAGATAGTTTCTCGCAACAACTTCTTCAAGTGTGTAAGGAGAAAGTGAATAAATACCCGGCAAGTCCATTATCACAACATCTTTGTGATTTTTAAGCTTACCTTCTTTTTTCTCAACTGTAACACCAGGCCAGTTACCTACAAACTGGTTAGAACCCGTTAACGCATTGAACAATGTAGTTTTACCGCAGTTCGGGTTACCGGCAAGGGCGATTTTAATTTCCATCATTAAATCAATTCCTTTCTATAACAAGTCAGCATATGCCAACCCATATGTACTTATGCATGGAAAATGCACAAATAAATGCCTCAATTATTCTGTTTCAATAATTTCAGCATCAGCCTTACGCAGAGATAATTCATAACCTCTTACAGTAACTTCAACCGGGTCACCAAGCGGTGCAACTTTTCTTATGTAAACCTGCACACCTTTTGTAATACCCATGTCCATGATTCTGCGCTTTATCGCTCCGACACCGTTAATTTTCTTTACGGTAACTGTCTGACCGACCTTAGCATTTCTTAGTGTTGACATTGTTTTCCCTCCATATCATACCATAATTTTGCTTGCCATTTCTTTAGAAACAGCAACTCTTGAATCCTTAACATTTACGATTACATTACCGCTTATTTCGCTTATAACCGTAACCATACCGCCGGCAACAAATCCAAGATTTTCAAGAAATTGTCTTGTTTCAGCATTTCCGCCGACCTTTTTTATCATGTTTTCTTCGCCGACATTAGCAAAAGTCAAAGGCATCACAATACTTCCTCCTCTTCGCTAAAATAAGTTTACATGAAAGTTAGATTAGTCTAACTTTATAGCTTAATTTATGCGGTTAGCGCTTCCTAACCGCATATAATATATTACCCTAACAGTCAAAAAAAGTCAAGCGTTTTTTTATGATTTTCATCCTGAATTTTAAACTTTGGAAACATTTTCATAAATTAGACATGACTAACTCTAAATTATAGTGATTTTGCACAAATAAAGTTAAAAAATCAGCCCATACACTCATGATTAAGGTAACACCGCACAAATAACACAATAAAAATGCAATCTGTGCGGCGTTCCTGTATGAAGATGATATATGGATTTTCAGAACCTGTTCTCACAAAATTTGTGAATAAGTCCTTATAGATTTAATCTTATTTTACGAGTGCCTGACCAAGACTGCGGCAATTTTCAAGATCATCATCAGACGGAGCTTCATTAGCTATAAGACCTTCGCCGTTCACAACTTCAGCACCGGCTCCCTTTACCTGTTCAGTCCAGTTTCTCATCCATTCACCGTCGCCCCAGCCGTATGAGCCAAAAAGAGCAACTTTCTTTCCGCTAAGCTTGTCAACCACACTGGAAAAGAATGGTTCAAATTCTGAATCCTCAAGTTCCTCAGCACCCATAGCCGGACAACCGAAAGCAACTCTGTCATAATCCTCTATATTTCCACTGAATTCTGAAACACTGAAAAGCTCAGCACCTGCACCTTCTGCAACTGCTTCTGCCATCTGCTGTGTATTGCCTGTACCGCTCCAGTAAATTACTGCTGTTTTCATTATAAAAAATCCTCCTTTAAGATATCTTCAGTGCCTGATATATGTCATTACACTGATTTAATTTATTGCACAGAAATTTTCTGCACTTTCCATAGTTGTCAAAAGTCCTGCTTGCCTTTTCAGGATTGCTGTAAACCTTCCAGAATCCGCAGAAAAGATAGTTCTTCCCCTTGTTTTCAATAAATCCCAGAACATCTTTAATAGGATACCCTAAAAACACGCCTATTTCATGAGGAAATTCATGGTTCTTTTCAATTCTTTTTGAAAGTCTTTCCAGATGTTCATCAAGCGAAAAGTTTCTTTTGTACCCGAACTTCTCAAGGATTTTTATAGTTTCTTCCACGCTGATATGTGTGGAAAGAAGTCTGCTGCTATATAAAAACAAAAGCGTCCGGTTTCCGCAGCTGCACAGAACTTTTATTTCAAGTCCCTTGACAGACGCTTTTTTGTTGAATTTTTCAATGTCATCCTTTATTTCAGATTTGCCGCTGTCCATTGATACAAGACAGGCAGGTTTTATCCCCAGAAGTGCCGGAGCAGTATGCAAAGCAAGTTCTCTGTCAAAATATCTGCATTCATTAAGCATTCAGCGGTTCCTCCTCTTTGGTTATCACAAGCTAACCATTCCTTAAATTTTTATTCACCTACAGCTGCAATGTTCTGTAAGAACTGTTTTGAGTGCATTAACACTTGCACTGTGTATTCTTGCAACCGGAATGTTATATTTTTCCGACCTCTGGTTTACCCTTATTGCCATTTTATGCGAGCAGGTATTTGTAAATACTACCATAAGATCTGGTGTTCCAAGTTTATTTTCAAAATCTGCCGGCATCTGTGTGAAGACTTTTGCCTTGCAGTTAAATGATTTGCATATCTCTTTATATCTCGTTGCCATACGGTCATTTCCGCCAACTACAACAACACTCATTCTTCTATCCTCCTTTTAGTTAGCAACTACTAACTGATTTACAGTGACATTATAACACATCTGTATAAAGTTAGTCAATGGTAACTTTAATTTTTGCCGGATTTTTTTATTTGCAATCAGAAAGATAATATGCTATAATTAAGCATATATACTTTTATGAAAGAGATGAAAACATGACAGAAAAAGAAATTGCGGAAATACGCCGCAGGTTCAATATAGACAAAACAAATATACAGCATATCCGAGGCTGTTACGTCAATGAAAACAAGGAAATCATATCTGATTTCAACCAATTTTTCGGTACTATGCCGAGAGATGAATCCGAAAAACTTCTTGCAATAATTAAAAAAACACTTTCGGGTACTGTTGGAAAAAATCTTATAGATATTGAATTTTCCAATCAGCAGGTTATTGACAGTCCTGAACACAAACTGCTCATGACACTGCGTGACTCAGAGCTTTCAGACGATGAAGCCGCCGATGAACTCTATAAACAGATAATCGGTTCTTACAGTACAGAAGAAAAATTTCTCATACTTCTTACATATGAAAAATATGATGTCCCGTCTTATTCCAAAGACGACATAAAGCTTGAAGATACCGACAATATATTTTCATATATTATATGCTGTGTATGTCCTGTTAAAATGACCAAACCTGCCCTTACATATTATGTCAATGAAAATGAATTCCGCAATATCAATCCGGACTGGATAATCTCTCCGCCCGAACTCGGTTTCATGTTCCCTTCATTTGATGACAGACAGGCAAACATTTACAATGCAGTTTTCTATACAAAAAGTTCAGCTGATAATAATTCTGATTTTACAGATGCCGTTTTCAACTGTGAAATTCCTATGCCGGCTGACCAGCAGCATGAAACCTTTAATGCAATTCTTGAAGAAACTGTTTCAGAAGACTGTAATTTTGAAGTTGTCCAGACAGTTCATGAACAGCTTTCCTCAATGATAGCGGAACATAAAGAGCATAAAGATGCTGAACCGCTGAAAATTTCCGGTGAAACTGTAAAAGACATTCTGGAATACTGCGGAGTGTCTGATGAACGTGTCCAGTCATTTGAGGATAAATATAACACTGCATTTGGTGAAGGTGCAAAACTCAGCCCGAAAAATATTATAAACGACAAGCAGTTTGAAGTAAAAATGCCCGACATAACCATAAAGGTAAAGCCGGAACAAAGCCACCTTATCCAGACTAAAATTATCGACGGGGTAAAATACATAATGATAAGAGTCGAGGATAATGTGGAAGTAAACGGTGTAAACATAAACATAAAGCAAGATGACAAAGGAGGAAAAGAAGAATGAAAAAAACATTCATTGGAAAAATAGCCGCAGCAGCAACAGCATGCACAATGCTTTTTCTGAACACTTCGTCCGTATTTCCGGTATTGTCAGCCGCTCCGGACGAATATCATGATGACTGGCTTCACGTAAATGACAATGCTGAAATTGTTGATATGAACGGAAATCCGGTCTGGATAACTGGTTGTAACTGGTTCGGATTCAACGTTGGAAGTCAGGTCTTCGATGGTGTATGGTCGCAGAATATGCATGATATGCTGACTCAGATTGCAGACCACGGTTTTAATTTTCTCAGAGTTCCGATGTCCGCTGAAATACTTCTTCAGTGGAAAAATGGTGATCCTGACCCTGCAACACCAAAGGTAAATGAGTGGACAAACCCGGAGCTTACAGTTGAAAACAAGGTCGGCGGAACTATCAAATACAGCTTTGATATATGGAATCAGGCTGTACAATGGTGCAGAGAACTCGGAATCAAGATAATGATAGATATTCACAGTGCCGAAACAGCTTCATCAGGTCATCAGGTAAGCGTATGGTATACGGATAAATTCGATACTGAGGACTGGTGTGAATCGCTTGAATGGTTTGCTGATTACTACAAAGATGATGATACCATTCTTGCAATAGACCTGAAAAACGAGCCTCACGGAACAGCTGATGTCAAGGATAAAATGGCTAAATGGGACGATTCAACCGACCTCAACAACTGGAAATATGCCGCTGAAACCTGTGCTGCAAGAGTACTTGATATAAACCCGAATCTTCTTATAATGGTAGAAGGTACTGAAGTATATCCTAAGGAAGAAAACAGCTGGAGTTCTCCAAGAATAGACTGGTCAACCGGATATGAATATTATTACACTACATGGTGGGGAGGAAACTTCCGTGGTGCAAAAGAATATCCTATCGATCTCGGAAAATATCAGAGTCAGCTTGTTTACTCTCCTCACGATTACGGTCCGCTGGTATATGAACAGAAATGGTTTTATGACGGATTTACTCAGGAAACACTTTTAAAAGACTGCTGGTATGATAACTGGTTCTTCCTTCAGGATGAAGGAACTGCTCCCCTGCTTATGGGTGAATGGGGCGGATTCCTCGATGAACAGCATGACAAGGACGGCAAAAACAGAGCCTGGATGACTGCCCTGAGAGATTTCATGATAGATAACCGCATACATCATACATTCTGGTGTTTCAATGAAAATTCAGGCGATACAGGCGGTCTTGTTTATGACAACTTCGGAAAATGGGACGAAGAAAAATACAATTTTGTAAAACCGGCTTTGTGGCAGAATGATGACGGAAAGTTCATCAGCCTTGACCATAAAATTGCTCTCGGAGCAAACGGTATTTCCCTTTCAGATTATTATTCCGGAAGCAGTCAGCCAACAGAAACAACGCAAGGTTCAGATTCTTCTGTAATTGCAGGTGATATAAATGATGACAAGTCAGTAAATGTATACGATGCAATTTCACTTAAAAGATATTTGAATGATAACTCATACACAATCAACACAGCAAACTCGGATATGAACAGTGATGAAAGCGTTAATATTTCAGACCTTACCGCACTCATTAAAAAGCTTCTGAACAAATAAAAAAAGCCACGGTGGAAATGAACTGACCCCAAAAAGTTAGACAAAGTTTTCAAGGGAAAATTATGCAAA
>ERZ826613.1384-NODE-1384-length-29387-cov-4.979101_pt1 | contig 29387 bp, 26 predicted proteins | sample MGYA00519925_ERZ826613 | MGnify/ENA primary metagenome ERZ826613 (study PRJEB31778, sample SAMEA3449236) | human gut metagenome | biome: human gut; feature: human-associated habitat; material: faeces | place: United Kingdom | collected 2010/2012 ... | reverse complement strand
TGATATTCATGTATTTATCATATCATATTTTGAGTTTAGTGTCAACAGGCTCTAATAAAATGTGCCGATTGCGGTTCGGGATTTACCGCACGCAGACGAAGATGGCGTGGTAACGAATACGTTGACTACACTTGCAACAGCTGCCACAGATATGGAAAGGAATACTGTACTCCGCACACCATAAGGGAGAATCAGCTTGACGAACTTGTAGAAAACGAAATAAAATCGCTAAGGGACAACATCTTAGCGGAGAGCGATAAGTACGATAAAATAATAAGAGATTGGCTCAGAAAGAAGCCATTGTATGAGCAGCAAATTCAGACGAACACAGATAAAATACTGACTCTTAAACAGCAGATTGAAGATTTGATTATAGAACGAATCGGCGACAGAGAACACGCCTCAATCTACAACAATATGATCGCCAAGCGTGAGGAGGAAATAACTGCTCTTGAAAAAAAGATAGCGGAACTCAAAGAATATGACAAGGTCTGCAAGCAACGAAAGGAACAGCTAAAAAATACAACTCAGATACTTGATGAAATTCTATCAGAGGGCAAAATTTCAGATGTGAATCTTAGAATGCTGGTGAATAAAATCTTGATTCATCAGAATGAGGATAAAAGTCTTGATATTAAATTTGAGATAAACGGGGATTTTAATAACGCATCAAGCACACCAATCTTATCGGAAAATCAATTAGCAATTGCATAAAATTTAAGGCTGTAAGCAACCAAATACTTACAGCCTGACAATATTATAAATCTATTTTTTTCTTTTTGAATTAACCTTCTTCTTTGCCCAAAAAAAATATTCAGGCATACTGGAGAACAGAAAATAGTTTTCTTCACATTCAATTACGAATTCCTCGATAGTAAACGGTCTGTATCCATAAGGAGTCATATCGCCGGCTGATTCCATTAAAGAACCGTCAATCAGACTGTTAAAGAATTTGCGTGTATCTTCGTTTACTTCAATCAGCTTTTTCAGATATTGATTCGATTTACGTAAATCTCCGAGTTTATAATACAATATGGATAACGGCAGTAAAAATTGCGTACTTTCCTCGGGATACTTTTCATAAAGTTCAAGCGCTGACTGTTCGTCTTCTAAAAATGTATAAAGGTGCATAAGAGTATACCGTACACCTAAATTATCGTTAGTACACAGTTTCAGCATTTTTTCATATACCGAAATCGCAAGCCGCATCTGTCCGCATTCAACAAAGTGCGAAGCATATTTTTCCAACAGACGCATATATGGACGTGTTTCAAATATAAGCCAAAATTCTCCGATATTGTCATCTTCAAAATACCCTTGCTCTTTTAATTTATCTTCCGTTTCGTCAATCAAATTTTTATACTTTTCTGACAGCTTTTCGCTTGAGGTACAAGACAGCTCGATCACCATAGCCGCAGCGTCAAGGTTGTCAGGTTCAAGTTCAGCAGCTTTTTTTGCATATTTTAAAGCTTCTTTTTTAGTATCCGCCGATTCAGCAAGTTCTAAATAATCATCTGCTGTCTCAACATCATCATTATTTGGCTGATATTGCGACATGAAAGTTTTCAAAGCTTGGTTAAGCTCATCTTCACCGCTTATCTCAATATTGTCATTTTCCTGCATAAAACGTTCAAATTCTTTAAACATTTTTTCGGTTTGTCTGCTCATAACAAGCTCCATTCTGCCATAGACAGCGACATCGTTTATTTTATTAATTCTTATAAAATTTAAAGGCTATAAGTTACAATTGCTTATAGCCTTTTTGTCGTTGGTGCGGATAACAGGAGTTGAACCTGCACCTCCTTGCGAAGACCAGCACCTGAAGCTGGCGCGTCTGCCTATTCCGCCATATCCGCATATATGAAACTGAAATTTTTACACGGTTCAGTTTCCGAAACCGAAGCGGATGCTAAAACACATTACTCCGCATTACAAAAAATATTATAACACAATAAAGGAAAAAAGTCAACAATTTTTTGCTGAAAATTAAAAATAATTCCGGCACACCATCAGCATTAAAACAGTGTGCCGGAAATATCATTTAACAGCGTCATTGTATGCGTCAATTACTTTGTTGATTTCATCTACATTTTGTGACATTTGCTCAGCCTGTGATTCAAAGGAATCCAGATCAAAGGATTCATACACATCTTCTATTTCGCTGACAAGTTCGTTGTATGTATTTGCAACTGCTGTATACTTATTTACAAAATCATCTGAATTGTCATCGGAAAATTCATTTTCAGAAGTAAACTGTTTCAGATCCTGAACCTTGCTCAGGAAGTTTTCCTTTGACTTGTATTTGTCCGGAACCATGTTTGCAACAGCGATAACACTGTCACAGAAAGAGGAAATCTGTTTATAGTTCGAGTATACGTCCTTCATTGATTCAAGCTGTTCTCTTAAAGAATCAACATTTGTGCTTACAGTGGAAGTTTCTGTGGCGAAATCCTGAAGAGCTGATTTAATATCGGAGAGTTTTCCTCTCAGTGCGGAAAAATCAATATTTTCGTAACAATTCGGGTCAGCCGACTTTATGCTTTCAATTATTTCGTTGAAATCGTTCAGACATTCAGCATATTTTCCGTCATCAATATAGCCGGAAATCTGAAAATCGTTTGTTTTCTGGTTTATTTCATCTGCAATACTTTTGTAGTACTGTTCGTACAGGCTGTCCACAGCATTATTTTTAACCTGGTCTTTATCTTCGTCACTGAGTTCCTCATAGGATTTGCTTGCATCTTCAAGAGCAGGCAGGATGCCGTCATAGTAGCTGTCAGGAAGAGAATCTATCTTTTTCTGTGCAGATTTTGCTTCCTTTGACATACAGCCGGTACAGCATATAATTGCGGCTGTTAAAATTGATACAGTTGTAAAAATTTTTCTTTTCATACATTCTCCTTTATAATTCAAATGAATATGGCAGAATTTCACCGAGTGTTAAAATCATGTCTTTCAGTACAATTTTAAAATCCCTGCCGCAGAATTCGGACATGACCTGTCTGCACGCACCGCATGGAAAGCAGGGACTGTCAGTGCTTTCTTTGCCGCCAGTTATGGCAATTGCTTCAAATCCCTTTTTACCATCGGAAACAGCCTTAAAAAAAGCAACTCTCTCAGCACAGCAGGTGAGAGGGTATGAGGAATTTTCTATATTACATCCGGTATAAACTGTACCGTCAGTGCAAAGCAGAGCCGCTCCAACCTTAAATCCGGAATAGTGTGCATAGGCATTCAGTCGTGCATTTTCAGCGGCTGAGTATAAATCTTTGTAATTTTTCATATTTTATACTTTCTGTATAAAATCAGTGCAGATAAAATACCTGCACTGAAAATACTTATAAATTATTTTGAAATAGCTGCAAGTGTATCTCTTGCAATAAGGAGTTCTTCGTTTGTAGGAACAACCCATACTTCAACTTTTGAATCAGGTGTGGAAATCTTTGTGAGAGTTCCTCTTACTGTCTTGTTAAGGTCAAAATCGATTTTGATTCCGAGATAATCCATGTTTGTGCAAACGCCACCACGAACTTCCCATGAATTTTCACCGATACCGCCTGTGAAGATAACAGCGTCAAGACCGTTCATAACAGCGGCATATGAACCGATGTACTTCTTTATCTCGTAGCGGAGCATATCAGCTGTCAGAGCAGCTTTCTTGTCGCCTTCGTTAACAGCGGCATAGATTTCTCTGTTATCAGATGAAACGTGTGAAACGCCGAGGAAACCGCACTGTTTATTCAGGTAATTGCTCATTTTGTCAGGGTCAAGACCAAGCTTCTTTTCAAGATATGTAACTGCTGAAGCGTCGATAGAACCGCATCTTGTACCCATGATAACACCGTCAAGAGGAGTAAAGCCCATTGATGTATCAATTGATTTGCCGTTTTCAACAGCTGTGATTGAAGAACCGTTTCCGAGGTGGCATGAAACAATCTTGAGATCCCTGATGTCCTTGCCCATAGCTTCTGCAAGTGCAGCGGAAACAAATCTGTGTGATGTGCCGTGGAAGCCATATTTTCTTACATGGTACTTTTCATAGTCCTCATAAGGGATAGCATACATATAAGCCTTCGGAGGCATTGTCTGATGAAAAGCGGTATCGAATACAACAACCTGAGGAACGTCAGCTGAAAATACCTTTTTGCAGGCTCTCAGAGCAAGTGCATGAGCGTGGTTGTGAACAGGTGCAAGTTCTGCAAGTTCATCAATTTTTTCAATTACTTCGTCTGTTGCGATAGTTGTTTCACTGAAAACTTCAGCACCCTGAACGATTCTGTGACCAACGGCTGAGATTTCACTCATACTGCTGATAACAGCGGCATCACCATTAACAAGTGAATCAACAAGCTTTTCAAAAGCTTCTGTGTGTGTCGGGAATGAACAGTCTTCATCAATTTTCTTACCGTCATGAGTTTTATGTGAAATGTGACCGTCAATACCGATTCTGTCACAATTTCCCTTTGCAAGAACTTTTTCGCCGTCCATATCAATAAGCTGATACTTAAGAGATGAACTTCCGGCGTTAACAACTAAAATTAACATCTGTAAAAAACAACCTTTCTGAATAAATTTTTTCATACATTAACATTATATAACCGGATTCAAAAAAAAGCAAGTCCTTTTCAAAAAAATATACATTTAATAACATATTTTTCGTTTTACGGAATAACAGGATATGCTCCTTTTCAAAAGCAAAGGACGCCTTTTTGCAAAGCGTCCATAAGCCGTTTATAAAACATATTCGGATAACATCCACCATATACCTGAACCGATCAGCACAACTGCCGCAGCAATTATAAGGATAAGAGTTACTTTATCCTTTGCGAAAACAAGCTGTCTTGTCTTTTTTATGTGAACGGCTCGTGCAAACAGAAAGATACCTATACCGACAGCGGCAATTGAAGATGAAATGGTGTTGTGATGGGGAGTGAATTTCAGCTCCAGTATCATTACTACTGCATAAACTGCCACAGTTGCGGCAAAGATTATCTTTTCTGCTTTTGTTTTTATTATTTTGCTTTCATCGTGCTCTTTAAGAGCGTTCTGCTTTCTTTTCATGATTTTCCACCGATGCTCTTATAAAGTCAGCAAAAAGCTTCTGAGGTTTGTTAGGACGGGATTTGAATTCCGGATGGAACTGAACGCCCACAAACCAAGGATGATCTTCTATCTCAACGATTTCAACAAGACGTTCGTCAGGTGACATACCTGCAATTTTAAGACCCTTTTCTGTAAGGGCAGCTCTGTATTCATTATTGAATTCCCAGCGGTGACGGTGACGTTCGTAAATCAATGCATCTCCGTAAATGCCCGCACTTCTTGAATCAGGTGTAAGCTTGCAAGGGTAAAGACCAAGACGCATTGTGCCGCCCTTGTCTGTAATATCCTTCTGGTCTTCCATAATGTCGATAACGCTGTAAGGACCGTCCGGAGCGAATTCTGTGGAGTTTGCCCCTTTAAGACCTGCAACATTTCTTGCAAATTCAACAACAGCCATCTGCATACCAAGACAGATACCGAACATAGGAATCTTGTTTTCTCTTGCATATCTTATGGATTCGATCATGCCTTCGATTCCTCTGTCACCAAAACCGCCCGGAACGATAACACCGTCACAGTTTTTGAGGACTTCAGCAACATTTTCTTCAGTTATCTTTTCGGAATCTATCCATTCGATATTAACGTTTGCGTCGTTTACGATTCCGCCGTGACGTAGTGCTTCTGCAACTGACAGGTAAGCGTCAGGGAGTGCAACATATTTTCCTACAAGACCGATAGTAACATTCTTTTTAGCTGCCTTCTGGCGGTTTATCATCTCTGTCCATTCTGTAAGGTCAGGCTTTGGATTGTTGAGATTCAGATGTTCACATACGCAGTCTGCAAGACCTTCCTGTTCAAGCATAACAGGGACTTCATAGAGTGAAGGTGCTGTAAGATTCTGAATAACGTCCTTTTTGCGAACGTTGCAGAAAAGACCGATTTTTTCGAGCATTTCCTCCGGAATAGGACATTCGCTTCTGCATACAAGGATATTCGGCTGAATTCCGAGAGAGAGGAGTTCCTTTACAGAATGCTGAGTAGGTTTGGATTTGAGTTCGTTGGAACCTGCAATAAATGGAACGAGTGTAACATGAATTGAAATAGCGTTTTCACGTCCTACTTCTGTCATGACCTGTCTGATTGATTCAAGGAACGGTGTGCTTTCAATATCGCCGACAGTACCGCCGATTTCTGTGATGACAATATCGGTATCGTGTGACTTGCCGACTCTGTAAACTCTTTCCTTTATTTCGTTTGTGATGTGAGGGATAACCTGAACAGTACCGCCGAGATAGTCGCCTCGTCTTTCCTTGTTTAAAACAGTCCAGTAAACCTTGCCTGTTGTGACATTTGAGTTTACAGAAAGATTTTCGTCAATGAATCTTTCGTAGTGACCGAGGTCAAGGTCAGTTTCCGCACCGTCATCAGTTACGAAAACTTCGCCATGCTGGTAAGGACTCATTGTGCCTGGGTCAACGTTTATATACGGGTCAAATTTCTGTATGGTAACTTTGTACCCTCTCGCTTTGAGAAGTCTGCCGAGAGATGCAGCGGTAATACCTTTACCGAGTCCTGATACAACGCCGCCGGTTACAAATACATATTTAATTGGCATAAAATGCTCCTCCTATAAAATCAGTAAATTACGTTTGATAAAAAACACATTACTTCTATTTTACTATTAAATTTGACAAATTGCAATAGATATTATAAAATAAAAAATAATAACTGATAGAAATTTACATATAAAAATTTTTTTAAATTGTGCAGTATTTTTGCGTTCCGGATCGTTATATATACAGAGTGTTTCAAAAGCATGCTTCAGAAATCACTTGGGGGGAAATTATGAAAGACAAAGGAAAATTTACAAAGGAGGAATTTTCGGAAAAATACGACAGATATTCACCGACGATATACCGTATCTGTGCTTTAAGGCTCGGTAACCGACAGGACGCAGAGGACGCTGTGCAGAACACATTTATAAAGTTTTTTTATAAATCTCCCGATTTTGACAATGAAAAATCGGAACTTGCATGGCTTATAAGAGTTGCAATAAATGCCTGCAAGGATTTCCAGAAAAGTTTCTGGCAGAAAAAAACTGTCGGTCTTGCAGAAGCGGCAGAGCTTTCGGTCGGTATAATCGAGGACGCTGCAAGGCTTATAGATATATTTGAACTTTCTCCGAAAAACAGAACTGTTCTTCAGCTTTACTACTACGAAGGCTATTCAGTGGCCGAAATTGCCGATATTCTGAAAATAAGCGTGAACGGAGTTACCTCAAGGCTTACAAGAGCAAGGCAAAAACTCAGACTGGAAATGGAGGCGACAAAAAATGAAGAGAAACGAGCTTTACCGGAGCATTGACAGTATAAAACAGGACAAGTCCCTGAAAAACCGTGTAATGAATGCTGTTGAAACAAAGGACAGGATAGTTGTTCATAAAAGACCTTTTTTTATTCCTGCTGCTGCGGCAGTTCTGCTGGCGGTCAACATTGCGTTTGTGGGTAGTCTGATGTTTGATAACGAAACGCAGGAACGCTGGAAGGGTAACAATATGGACGGCGTTATCCAGACGAATATGTCCTCTCAGAAAAATTCAGGATTTGATGATTATGCAGATATGGTATATAAAGAAATAACTGAACATACATACTATTCTGTTTCCTTTACGGCTGATTACACCTATGCTCCGCAGAATGATAATCCATGGTTTGACATTTATGATTACAGTGATCTGAAAAACGGAAATGCTGACAAGGCTCTGGAATATGAGGGTGATCGGCAGTATGTCCGGTATATACAGTATGAAGGCGATTTTCTTACAAATCATGAATATATTATCGGTTATGACGGAAATGGTGAAAAACGTGAAAATATCATAAACATTACGGAATCAAATGTGGAATATAACCATAACGAAATAAGAGATGAAAGCAGCGAATACAATAATAATCTGCATGAAACACTGGAAAAGGAAGCATATGCCAAATCCGATGAATACGGCTATTATAATTACAAAGTTGAGGACAAGCCTGATTGTAAAATACATTTGTTTCAGACACCCTTTTCAGATAGCAATACGCTTTATAAATACCGTGTATGGTTATCTCTTACAGATGATATCCCGGATTCACAGAGCTATAATGAAAGTTATTCTTATGATTATATAATTCTTGATTCGGATTCAAATATATATTACAGTATAAGTGGCGTTTGCGATGCAATAAATGATTACTGGAAACCGTCATATTCACGTGAAGATTACAGATATGCGGTACTTCCTGAACTTCCGCAGAAGGTCAGCACCAATGTAAATGATGTGAGGATGCTGCTTTCAGGAAGTGGTTTTGAAAATGTTACCGTAAAGTATTCAAACCAGACAGATTATATGAACGACTACGGACAGGTTGCGGTTTACGGGAACGATCTTTACGCAGGCTTAAATGTAAAAACAGACAGCCATATCGAAGTTACAATATACCGTTCAACCATGCCGGGACTTGTCGGACTTTCTCCGAATGATGCTGAAACAATACTGATAAACAGGGGAATAAATTATACGTTTAAGTATACTACCGGCAGTGACGAAAACGATTATGCACAGGGTGAAGCTATCGTGGATAGTACCATTCCGGAAGTTGGAAGTCCGGTTTCCGGAAGCGACAGGGTTATTATTTATGTTAACCTGCCGGACGATGCTGAGAGCGATTATGACGAAACAGATTAAAAAGAGAAATAAAAAAGAACAAAAGACAATATAGAAAAAAGCAGATGCGTAAAAACATCTGCTTTTAATTTTTTATTCATATCTGAGTGCGTCGATAGGGTCAAGGTTTGCCGCTTTGACTGATGGTATCAGTCCGAAAATTATTCCGACAACCATTGAGAAGATAACTGAAACTGCAACGGAAACTCCGCTTATCGCAACAGGGACATCTGCAAATTTTGAGATTATCTGAGCGAGTATTATTCCGGCGACTATTCCTATGAGTCCGCCTATGCTTGTAAGAACTGCCGCCTCGGTAAGAAACTGTCCGAGAATGACTTTTTTCCTTGCACCAAGCGCCTTTTTAAGTCCTATTTCACGGGTTCTTTCCGTAACGGAAACAAGCATGATATTCATAACACCGATACCGCCGACCAGAAGCGAAATACCTGCTATGCATATTACAAGAGTATTGGTTGAATCGCTGAGTTTCTGAAGTGATTTTGCTTTTTCAAGCTGGTCTTCGCTCTTGTACTTTATTCCGCTTTCTTCCGAAACGCTGAGTCCTGCATTGAGGATTTCCGAAACATTTTTTCCTGCCTTTGTCATACTGTCTGTGTCAGACGCCCTGACTATGCAGTTCTGCGGTTCGTCATACTGATAAACAATCGGCCACGATTTCAGCGGGATAAATACCTGTCCGCTTGAACCGCTCTGATTGTAAAGCTGGTAATCATCATATGAGTTTATTACAGGTTCAAACTTACTGCTCTGCACGGCAACGCCTATTACCTTGAATGGTTCACCGTTTATATCTATTATTTTTCCGACAGGGTCATCGCCGGCAAAAAGCCCGGTAGCGGCAGTGGAATCTATAATAGCACATTTTTGTGTTCCGGCGTAATCCCTTTCAGAAAAACCTTTTCCGGATTTTATCATGTATCCGGCAGTGTTGAAATAATCTTCATCTATTCCGAAAACTGAACCGCCACTGAGAGAAGTGTTCCTGTAAAAAATAGAATCACAGTAAGTTCTCTGACAATAAAGAGAAACCCTGTCTATTTCATCAAGCTTCTTTATCTGCTTTTTTGTATCGTCCGAAATCACCGGAATTCCCTGCGGTACAGACTGATACTGAAGGTCAAGCTCACCGTCACCCTGATAAAGTGATATTTTAACGGTGTTGTTTCCTGCACCGATAAGATTGTTCTTTATCTGTTCATTTGTTCCCTTGATAGTTGAAACTATTGCAATAATTGCAGCAATACCGATAATTATACCGAGCATTGTCAGAAGTGAGCGGACTTTATGGGAAAGAATCCCCTTAAATGATAATCTTATATTCTCAAACATTTTCGCTCCTCCTTACCACAAAACTTCATCGGTATCCTGAGTTTTTATGCCCTCTTTTATGCTCTTGCCATAAGGGAAGCATATTTTGTCGCTTTCGCTCAGTCCGCTTTTTATTTCTATTTCAGAGCCGTAAATTATTCTGCCTGTTTTGACATACTGTTTTTTGAGTCTGCCGTTTTCATCGGCTTTCATAACATAGTATCTGCCGTCCTTTTCACGGACATATACTTTCGGAATAAACATTCCTGAGGCTTCGTCTTGCTGTGCAGGGAGTTTTATGCTTATTCCCATATCTGTTGACATGGCGGTAGCTTCTGATGAAATTTCCGCAGTGAATTCATAGGTACTGCTGTTCGGGTTTTCGTTGCTGTTCTGGGAGGAATATGAGTATGGCGTAGTGCTTATTTCCGTAACGGTTGCCTCTGCCTCTTCTCCGCTTGACCATGAAGTTACAGTTATAGTTGAACCGACAGAAATTTTATCAAGGTTCATTTCACCTATATATCCTGTTACACACAGACCGCTCTGGCTCTGCACAACGATGAAAGGTGTGCCGGATTCAAGATTTTCCAGGTCGCCTACTGACTTGACAACACCATCAACAGTGCTTATTATGCTTCCGTTGTCTTTCTGTGCCTGTGCAGTTTTGTAGTTGAGTTCAGCTGTTTTCTTGTCGATTTCAAGGGATTTTATTTCACTCTGTTTATCCGAAATCATTTTGGCGAGTTCTGCCCTTGAATATGCATAATCATCAGAATTCGGGTCACTCTGAAAGCCAGTGTAACTGTAATTGTCATCGGCTGTATCCTCGTATGTGTCCTGAACCACATCTTCTGTCTGCTGTTTCGCAATAACCTTGAAACTTCCGTAGTTTTTGTCAGAGTATTTCAGAAAAACACTGCCGTCTGCATCAACAGTAACATTGCCGCTGATATTCCAGTCCTCTGAAGGTGCCTGCGTGATATTTCCGCCGAAAACGTTCCACTGATACAACGGAGTATTGTCAGAGGAGTACACTGTGAAAACAGCATATGTCTGCTGCTGCATCAATGTCTGCAAAAAGACAGCTTTTACGACAGCACCTTCGGCGCAGTTGAACATCAGCGGATTATTCTGACTTCCGTCCCCCTGATATGCCGAAGACGAATTCTCAATCTGTGAAAGCTTGTCCACAGGAGGCTGTGTCGGTGCTTCGGTAGGCTCAGGCTCAGGTGGAATTGTCGGTTCAGGTTCGGTAGGCATGAGCTCAGATGGTTTGAGATTCTGAAGTCTTTTGAGTTCCTTTTGAGCAGTCTTTATATTTACATCCGCTATGGAAACCGCATTCTCTTTTTGTTTTACATCAAGTTCGAGTGCCGTTATATCATATTTAAGGAGCGGGTCGCCCTTCTTTACAGTATCTCCCTCTTTTACAAGAACCTCCTCAACAAGTTTTTCATCATCGAGCATTACGTTCTGTACATTGCCTTCTGTTATTGAACCATAAAGTTCAAGGTCATTTCCCCAGTATGAATCCATCATATTTGAAACAAGGGCAACTTTTGCAACTGCATTTTTGGATTTTCTCGATTCATTTATCTTATACGCCCCTAAAGTACCAGAAGCGACAACTGCAACACAGATAAGAGTAATAATAAGTTTTTTCATACTCCATCACCTCCGCTTATACCGGAAAGCATACCGTCACGGATAAACATGATTCTTTTTGCGTGTTCGGCGATTTCCCTTTCGTGGGTTATCATTACAATGGTAACGCCTTCATCGTTCAGATTCTGAAACAGATCCATAACCTGTTCGCCCGACTTGGTGTCAAGTGCACCCGTCGGTTCGTCTGCCAAAAGAAGTCTCGGATTGTTCACCATTGCCCTTGCAATTGCAACACGCTGTTTCTGTCCGCCGGAAAGCTGGGTAGGCCTGAAGTTTATTCGTTCTTCAAGTCCCACTCTGACGAGAGCTTCCCTTGCTATGTCACGCCTTTCTTTTCTCGGAACACCTGCATATAACAGCGGGAGTTCCACATTTTCCACAGCGGATTCTCTCGGCAGAAGATTAAAATTCTGAAATACAAATCCTATTTTTTTGTTTCGTATTTCTGAAAGCTGACGGTCATTGCATTTTGAAATGTCAATATCATCAAACGTAAAAGTTCCGGAGGTCTGTCTGTCCAGACAGCCGATAATGTTCATAAGAGTGGATTTTCCTGAGCCGGAAGGCCCCATTATTGCAAGATATTCTCCGTTGTCAACAGAAAGATTTATGTCTTTCAGAACCGGTACGGAATCTTTCCCCTGAAGATAATCCTTGCAGATATCCTTTAAGTCAAGTACCATAATCCGACCTCCTTAACCTTTCGGGGCTGCATCGGAAATACTGCTGTCATCATCAGATGAATCATCTTTTCCGCCGAGAAGACCGCCCAGGATTCCGCCGCTTTCCGAATCAGTTCCTTCGTCAGAATTTTCATCAAAGACAGGTTCATCACCGCCGTCAATTGCACCATCGGTGTTTTCGTCACTGTTTTCATCATATGGCATTATGCCTTTATCATCAGCGTTTTCATCATGGCTTTCGTCCGGATTCACATCGGAATCTGTATCACTGCTTTCTTCTTCAAAGTTTGCTTCTTCTTCATCTGTTGTTGTGGACATACCTTCCTCATAGCCGTCTGACGGATAAGCTATCTTGTCGTTATCGCTGAGGCCTGATGTTATCTGACAGTCGCCATAATTTTCATCAGTTTCACCGGTTTCGACATACTTCTTTTCCAGTCTGCCCTTTTTGTCAACTGCCCATACAAAAGTTTTGCCGTCATCGTCTGTAACTATATAATCGCTGTAAAGCCATATACCTGTTTTTTCAGTTGTGTCAGACTGTCCGGAATCAGGTTCTATTATAACATGCTGACCGAGCATAAGTCCGTCAATGCTGTCAAGCTTTACATAGAATGGATAACTGGAAGATGAAGTCATTTCATCTGATGAGCCGCCATATATATCGGAATTGTTGTCCTGCTCCGGTTCAGTGCCTATTTCTGAAACTGTTCCTGTCCATGTCTGTGTATCATCAATTCTTGAACGGATTATTACCGGCATATCTGTTGATATAGCCTGCATCGTTTGTTCGTTTACTTTTCCTTTTACTCTGAAATCACCGCTTGCGATTATTGTCATTACAACATCACCGGATGTTCCGTCTCCGCCGTCAGCAGTCTGGCTGCTGTCAGAATTGTTTACAGAATTTATTTTCTTTACAGTTCCAGCCATTTCTGCTTTTACAGTAGCATTCTTAATGGAGTTTTTAAGCTTTTCAAGCTCAGTATTCTTAACCTTAATATCATATTCAGCTTTGGAAATATCAGTTTCAAGTGACTGTATCTGTGCAGAATATGAATACTGGTCATCGCTTGATGCATTCTTTTTATCTGCCTGGAGCTGTGTTATCTGCTTTTTCATTGAGTCAATATCATTGTTGCTTTTTTCAATTTCAAGCTCTCCCTGCTCAAGCTGAAGCTCCATAGCGTCAACATCATAAGTAAAGAGTTCAGTTCCTTCCTCTACCTGGTCGCCTTCCTTGACAAGAATCTCCTTTATCTGCTTTGATGTGTCATATTTTACATCAAGTGTTTTCTGGGATTCAATCACTCCGGAAAAACACTGACCAGAAAGTGAAATAGCTGAATTTACAGTGTTGATATCTGAAACAGGTGTTACAAAAACCTTTGTTGAATCATCATTTCCGGAGCCATGTTTCCAGATTATGACGCCCGTTACGGATACCAGCAGAACTGCTGATGCTGCCGCTGCAATTATTATCTTTTTTTTCTTTTTCATCAGAGCATCTCCTTTTCATTTTTGTACTAACTGTATTATACACGATAACACACTTTAAGTCAACTCTTAGCACTAATATTTATCCTTTTTGTAACAATATACATAATAGGATAGAATCAGATTGATGATAGAAAAAAGTCTTTGGAATGTATGTACAAATGCATAGATAAATTCAAAAGGAATAATTGTTGAATTTCAACAAAAATAATATGCTATATTCTTTGATTATGTGCATTGAAAATAAGGGGGAGATATGATAAAATTAAAACATCAAATAATGAAATGGGGTAGAAAAAATGCCTGAACAGGCAAATGGTGCAACACAGGTGAGCAATGCGGTACCGGATCAGCCAATGATGAGTACGCAGTCATATTTTGACGGAGGACTTTTGCAGCTTATAGGCTGGAGATTACTCGGGATTCTGGTTACAGTGTTTACGCTGGGGATATGTTATCCTTGGGCGTTATGCATGGTTTACAACTGGAAAATAAAGCATACAGTTATAAATGGTCATCGTCTTATGTTTGACGGAAAAGCGGTTCAGCTTTTCGGAAACTGGATAAAATGGCTTTTGCTTTGTATAATTACCATCGGAATATACACATTCTGGCTTGGTATCGCACTTGATAAATGGAAGACGAAACATACACATTTTGCAAACTGACATCTTCTCATTTTTGCCAAACTTGCTGATGAACCGTTCTTTTTATAAAGGAACGGTTCGCTTTTTATAGAGAAAGGTCTTTCAGACTTTATTTTTGGGTGAATGTGTCGATATATACTATAATGTAAACGATTTTAATGATTATTTTGATTGGAGAAATTATGAAAGTTGTAATTTTGGCTGGTGGTCTTGGAACTCGTATAAGTGAGGAAAGTCATTTAAAACCGAAGCCTATGATAGAAATTGGTGGGAATCCTATTTTATGGCATATAATGAAGTATTATTCTCATTATGGATATAATGATTTCATAATATGTTGCGGATATAAAGGATATGTTATCAAGGAGTATTTTGCTGATTATTATCTTCATCGTTCAGATGTTACGTTTGATTTTGCTAATAAAAATGAAATGATAGTACACAACAATGTAGCAGAGCCATGGAGAGTTACTATAATTGATACCGGACTTAATACGCAGACAGGTGCCAGAATCAAGAAAATAAAAGATTATGTGGAGCATGAACCATTTATGCTTACATATGGCGATGGTGTGTCAGATGTAGATATCCATAAACTTGTGGAATATCATAGGCATATGGGGAAGTATGCAACTATGACTGCTATTCAGCCGGGTGGAAGATTCGGCGTTCTGGATATTGATAGTGATAATATTATCAATCGTTTTACAGAAAAAAGCAAGGAAGATGGTGGATGGATCAATGGTGGATTTATGGTTCTTGAACCTGAGATTTTTAACTATCTGAATGATGATCCGAATCTTGTTTTTGAACAAAAGCCACTGGAAAGTATCGCTAAGGATGGGCAGCTTGCAGCATATAAGCATAATGGTTTCTGGCAGTGTATGGATACACTCAGAGATCAGAATATTCTGAACAGACTTATTGATGAAAATAATGCCCCGTGGATTAAGTGGGAATAATTTTGAATGGAGAATAGCAATGATTGTAAGAGCAAAAACAAAAACACTTTTTGAGGGAAAAGAGCTTACTGAAAAACAGAAGAAAAATTCAGATCTTAATATACAGGAAATAGATGAAGGAAAAGCAATTCTTCAATCTTATCCGAGAAGACTTGTTTTTGAATTGACAAATGCCTGTAATTTAAACTGTATAATGTGCGGAAGGAACGCTGCTGATTTTAAACTTACGGCATTTGATATGGATCTTTTTCGTTCATTTGAACCTATGATGGATACAATAGAAGAAGTTACACTTATGGGATGGGGTGAACCGACTATACATCCCCATTTTAATGAAATGCTTGAGATAATAGACAGACACAGTGCAAGAAAATATTTTTGTACAAATGGCATGAACTTAAAAAAAGTAAAAGAAAGCATTTTTAAATATAATGTAGATGTTTTTGCTGTAAGTGTGGACGGAGCAAGTTATGAAACAAATGCACGCATTCGACGCGGATCAGATCTGAATGTAATAACAGAAGACCTTAAAAGCATTGTTGCTGAAAAAAAAGCAAGAGGACTTAAATATCCGTGGATAAACTTCGTTTTCTGCGCCATGAAATCAAATATTCATGAACTCCCTGATTTGGTAAGACTTGCGGCAGATATAGGAATAGAAGAAGTTAAAGTTGTTTACCTTACAGTTTTTGGAGATGATATCTTAAATGAAACTTTATGGGGAATGGAAGATGAAGTAAGGAAAGTTTTTGATGAAGCGGTTAAAGTCGGGGAAGAACTTGGTATAGTACTTAAACTGCCTCATATATGTGGTGAGGATATTGCAGGAGATAAACTGCACAAGGATTGTTTTGTATCATGGAGAGATTTCTTCCTTGGGTCTGATGGCTATGTTCGTCCGTGTATGTCAACTCCTGTGAAATTTTTCAAATATGACGGAACAAAGGATTTTATGGATGTATGGAATGCTCCTGAATATCAGAAATATCGCTTGTCTGTAAACACAGAAGAAATGGATTCGCCATGTAAAAGATGTTATCAGTCATCACACTGTAACTGGAACAGGAAAATGTCGTTTATTCAGGTAGGAGAGGAATTCTCTCCTACATGGGAAAAGAAACAGGCGGAAAATGAGTAACACTGATTTTTATAAAGATAAACGAATTCTTCTGACAGGACATACAGGATTTAAAGGTACATGGTTATCGCTTATGCTGGAATATCTGGGCGCTGACACATTCGGATATGCATTGGAGAACAGTGATAAAACACCATTTTTTGAAATGACATCGCCTCATATTTTAGAAAGCTGTTATGGACTTATTCAGGACAGGAATAGGATTTATGATTATGTATGTAAAATAAAGCCTGAAATAGTTATTCATTTTGCTTCGCATTCGACTCTTAATAAAGGTAATGAAATAACTTCATATATATTTGATTCAAATGTTACCGGTCTTGTGAATCTTCTTGAAGCAGTACGGAGTGTAGATACTGTAAAAGCAGTTTTAATCGTAACAAGTGATAAGTGCTATAAAAATCTTGAAAGTGATGAAGGATACCGGGAAGATTCGATGCTGGGGGCACAGGATCCATATTCCACCAGCAAGGCGTGTCAGGAGCTTATTACAGAGTGTTACCGAAAATCATTTTTCAGTCGTGGCAGATTGAACATACCGATTGCAACTGCAAGGGCGAGCAATGTGATAGGCGGAGGAGATTATAATTTGACAAGACTCTTTCCGTATTTGCTTGATTGCTTTTCAAGAGGCATTTCTGCCGGAATACGAAACCCCGGAGCGATAAGACCATGGCAGAATGTTCTGGATGTTCTTGGCGGATATCTTATGCTTGTCCGAAAACTTTATGAAAGCGAAGATGGTGATAGCATATATGCATCAGCATTTAATTTTGGCCCTGAATCTGATGGTTTTGTTACAGTCGCAAGAGCAGCAGAAATGCTGTCGTCACAGTTTGAAAATTCAGATTACAAAACAAGCATTTCTTCAGAAAGTGTAATAGAAACAAATATTTTAAAACTGGACAGCAGTAAAGCTAAAAACCTGCTTAAATGGTTTCCGATTTACAGTTTTGAGGATACCATAAGTCAGTCAGCAGAATTTTCAAAAAGAAGTGCAGGTGGCGAAAAAGTTCGTGATATTGCTATGGAGTTTATAGAAAGATATATGAAAGGAAATAAAAATGTCGGATAATTATAACGATATAGAGGAATTTGCACGCGAAGTCAGAAAAGATGTTGCAAAGATTCTTCATAGAACTAGAGATTCACATATTGGCGGCGGATACTCTGCTATTGATATTTTATCAGTTTTGTATACAAGAGTTTTAAATATTACGCCGGAAAATCTTGATGACCCGAACAGAAATGTATTTATTCTCAGTAAGGGGCACATCGCTGCAACACTTTATACTGTTCTGGCACATAAAGGAATAATTCCTGTTGAAGACCTTGATAAGCATACTGTAAATGGTGAAAATTATGCAGGACATTCAAGAAGGTATGTAGTTCCTGGTGTTGAAATGTCAGCCGGTTCTTTAGGGCATGGGGCTAATGTTGGCCTTGGAATGGCATATGCAAAACGTTGCATGGGCTATAATGGAAATGTATACGTTCTTATGGGTGATGGTGAATGCAACGAAGGCTCCGTGTGGGAGGCAGCGATGGCAGCAGCAAGATTCAGCCTGTCAAACCTTGTTTTGATAATTGATCGAAACAGACTTCAGTCTTACGGCAGTGATGTTGAAGTTATGAATATGGGCGACATGGCTGAGAAGTTCAGAAGCTTTGGATGTAATGCATTAGAAATTGATGGGCACAATTATGGTCAGATTTTAAGAGCACTGATGACTTCCACAGCAAGAATGCCGTCTGCTCCAACAGTTATTGTGGCAAACACAACTAAAGGAAAAGGTGCATCATTTATGGAAAACCGCCTTGAGTGGCATTTTAAATCTCCTAATGATGAACAGCTTGAAATAATTTTAAAGGAGCTTGGAGTATGAGAAGTACATTTGTAAAAGTTCTGGATAAAATAGCTCAGAATGATCCGAAAGTTATTTGCGTTATTGGCGATACTGGATTTTCAGTTTTTGAAGAATTCGAGAAAAAGTATAAAGAAAGATTTGTAAATGTAGGAATTGCAGAACAGAATTTTGTGAGTTTCGGTGCTGGTCTGGCGGCAATGGGAATGAAACCATTTATATATAATGTCGTTTCATTTATGACATATCGTGCATTTGAACAGATTGAACTTGATGTTTGCTTTCAGGAAAATCCTGTTGTATTGGTTGGTGTTGGCGGAGGTCATGCTTATGGACCGGCAGGCCCTACACATCATGGATATTTTGATATTTCGCTGATGACTTCGCTTCCTAATATGACAGTTATATGTCCTGGTGATCCCGTTGAAATGGAGGCGGCTATGTATGCTGCTTATGAACTGAATGCACCTGTATACATAAGAATTGGAAGAAGTGTGGATCCGGTAGTGCATACAAGTCCTGTCAGCTTTAAAATTGGCAGAGGAATTGAAATGAACAAAGGTGAAAAGGCTGTTTTGTTTGTTACCGGTACAATGCTTAAAGATGGAGTAAAAGCAACAGAAATTCTAAAAAGTGAGGGCATTAACATATCGCTTTACAGCATACCAACAATTAAGCCGATTGATAGGGAACTGATTGAAGATGCAATGGGTAAATATGATTATATATTTACATTGGAGGAACACAGTAAAAACGGCGGACTTGGAACAGCAGTTGGCAATGTTATTCTGGAAAGTAATATAGAGTCAAGTGCAAAGTTAGTTAAGTTTGGATTTCCTGATACATTTGCCCCGGTTACAGGTTCAAGAGAATACTTGAATCAACTTTATGGAATTGATCCTGAAAGTGTGGCAAAAACAATCAAGGAAAAACTCTTTGGGGAATAAAATATGAATTGTATCGACAGAATCTTTGATGAATTTATAAAAGTACGTTCTGAAACAGAGATAAGTATTGAACAAATGAAAGATGATATTCTGAAGTTTGATGCTATTGTTTTGTATGGAGCGGGAAGCGCAGGAATTGCTTTTTTAAAATATCTTAATGATATAAATGTTCAGCCTAAATATTTTGCTGATGGAAAAGCTGAGAAATGTGGAGAATATTGTCAGGGAATTGAAATAATATCTCCGGAAGAAATTATAAACCGTTGTGGATCAAATACATTAGTTATAGTTACTATTAATACTGATGGAAAAAGGTATTGTAAAAGTTTTGAGGAAGCTTTACGAATCGGCGGACATACAGGTGTTCATAGACGACTCAGGGAAGCAGGCTGTACAAATGTTGTGGATTATACATATTTCCGAAGATGCCACAAGTTGTTTCATGGTGATCCTTATAACCTGCCATCATGTTCTGATGTCGAAAATATGCTTTTGAACAAAGAAAAGGTTTCTATGGTTTATGAATGGCTTGAAGATGATCTTTCAAAGGAAACGTATGAAAAGATAGTTAAGTTCAGACTTATAGACGACAGCATTGAAGTTCCGACATTATCACAGGAAAATCAGTATTTTGAGCCTGGAATTTATCTTCCTGACGACAAAGCAGCTTTTGTTGATTGCGGAGCATTTAATGGAATAAGTATGCAAACCTTCTTAAAAATTAATGGAAACAAATTTGAACATTATTATGGATTTGAACCGGATAAATATAATTTTCAAATGCTGAAACATTATGTTTCAGGGCTTCCTGACGAATTAAAAAATAAAGCAGATATATATGAATCAGCAGTATATGATAAATGTGGAAAAGATATGCTGTATTCATTGGATGGTCCCGGAAGCTTTATGGCAGATATTGGTAATGAAGAAGTTGAAACTGTAACTATTGATAAGGTACTGAATAAAAACAGAGCTACATATATAAAGATGAATATAGAAGGATCGGAACTTAAAGCTTTAAAGGGGGCTGAAAACACAGTAAAGGAATTTAAACCAATGCTGGCTGTTGCAGGTTATCACAAAACATGGGATTTGTGGGAAGTTCCGATTATCATTAAGGCTTTCAGAGAGGATTATAAAATAAATCTCAGGTCATATATGAACCATTTGTCATTTGTTTATTATTGTGTGTGAGGGGATTTATGAGTTCAAGTAAAAGAATACTTGTTTTAGGGAATACAAGTCTCATAAGTACTGCTGTGATTAGCAAATTAAAGTCTGAAGGTTATATTATAGATGCAGCTGGAAGAAAAGCATCTGAAGATAAGACTATTAATTTTTTAAAGTGGGATATATTTGATGAAAACAAAAAAATTTTGTCGTTGCTTAAAAATGAATATGATACAATTGTAGTTTCAGCATGGACAGGTAATGAGGTTAACCAGAGAAATAATTTGGAAATTAACATGAAATGTGCAGAACTATTAAAAACACAAATTGAAAATATAGTGAACAAGTGCGTGATTAAACAAATTATTCTGATGGGAAGTCAGGCAGAATATGGTGAAGCATTTGGAAGGGTCGATGAAAATTATAAAGTAGACAGAAATACGTTATCAGCTTATGGAAAAGCAAAATTATTCTTATATGAAAGCTTGAAAAATAATTTAGATAGCAGTATTATTATAACGGAATTGAGATTTCATAGCGTTTATGGATATCATCCTACAAAAAAGCAGATGTTATCTGATGTTATGGAGAAAATGTTTTTTAATCAGGATGTTGTTTTTTATTCTGATGGAAAACATCATTGTGATTATATAGAAGTATCAGATGCTGCAGAGGCTGTATATGATGCTATAATAACTAAATCAAATGGAATTTATAATATAAATTCATTTGAACAAAAAAAATTCTTTGAATATATAAATAAGCTGAAATTTGTTTCTAAATCAAAAAGCAATATCATATATGGAAGTAAGAAAGAAAAGGATTTGTCTTTTGATGTTAGTAAAGCCAATCAAAGGCTTAATTGGATACAAAAGGTATCCTTTGAAGATGGTATATCGGATATGTATTCGATGAAAACATTAAACATTCTTAAAAGTACTAATATAATTATTTATGGTGCCGGATATTGTGGGCTTATGTTTTCTGATTTGCTCATTGAAAATGGTATTATACCTGAGTGTTTTTATGATGCTGATATAAAAAAACAAGGATTAACATTTAATAATATACAAATAAAAAAGGCTGAAAAATGTAGTAATACTTATACAACTGTAATAGTGTGTTTGCTAACTGATAGATATTATGATGAAATAAAATCAAATTTAATTAAGCTTGGATACAAAAATATAAAATATATTTATGAATTGTCAACATGCAGACAACTTTTTAAAAATCAACCGCTTATATTTACGGTACCTGCAAAATGGTATCAGATTAATGAAAAAAAATTAAAAGAAGTAAGTGAGTTGTTTTCTGACAACATATCTGTTGAAACATATAGTAGTATTATTAAATTTGTGAATGGAGATCATGAAGTAAACTTTCACCCATATGATATAAAAGAACAATATTTTGCATATGATATCTACAAAAAAATTGATAATGAAGTATTTGTTGATTGCGGTGCATTCAGAGGAGATATTCTTAATTTTTTTGTTCAAAATAACAATGAAAAGTTTAATTCTTATTATGCAATAGAGCCTGATCCAAAAAATTATAGTCGTATTCAAAAATTGCAATCTGCTAATGATGAACGTGTTAAAATAATACCTAAAGCTTTATCTGATAAAAAAGAACATCTTTATATAAAAAATTATCTGAATGAAAATTCAGTTATAAGCAGTAATGGCTGTTCTGTCGAGGCAATTACACTTGACGAAATATCTGAATTATATAAAATAAACCCTACGTTTATAAAAGTAGATGTTGAAGGATATGAAGAAAAGCTATTGAATGGAGCTTGCCGAATTATTGAAAAAAGCAAGCCAATAATTGCTGTTGCAATATATCATAAATATGATGATTTGTGGAAGATTCCATTAAAAATTAATGCTTTTCTTCCAAAACATAAATTATTTTTGCGTAGTTACATGAATGTGAACGAAACAGTTTTATATGCAATACCTGAGGAAAGGCTGACAGATGAAATATATAGGAAATTGTAATACAAAAAGGATATCAAAAATAGGATTAGGAACCGGAAGATTTGGAACAAAAATCTCAGAGGGTCTATCCTTTGAAATGCTTGATACTTTCTTTGAAAATGGTGGAACACTGGTAGACACAGCCAGAAATTACTATGAATGGGTTGATGGCGGACGTGGAAAAAGTGAAGAATGTATAGGAAAATGGATTGAAGACAGAAAATGTCGTAAAGATGTATGTATTTCTACTAAATGTGGCGTTAAAAATAATGGACATATGTGGTATATAAATTTGTCTGAAAAAAATCTTGAACAAGAACTTAATGAAAGTCTTGAAGCTCTTAGAACGGATTATATTGATATATATCTTTTACATAGAGATGAACCAGAGCGACCCGTTGAAGAAATAGTTGAAACTATGCAATACTTAAAGGAAAAGGGTAATGTTGATATTATCGGTGTCGCTAACTGGAATTATAACAGAGTAAAAGCAGCAAATGACTATGCACAGAAGCATGGAATGATTCCTTTTAAAACGGTGCAGACATGGTGGTCTTTAGCTGAATACAAATATGAAATGTGGGCTGATGAAAACACCACTCATATGGATGATCAAATGTATGAATATATGAGAAATAGTAATATGTTTGGAATGGCATATACATCCCAATGCAAAGGCTTTTTTCAAAAAGCTGTTAAATATGGTTTAGAAAATGTTGATGAGTTTTTAAAACATAGGATTGTAACAGAAAGAAACCTTAAAAAATTAGACTATATAAAATCATATTGTAATGAATACAATGTTTCCGCAACGGCTTTTGTAAATTCGTATATAACATCTAACCGGTTAGAAGGCGTTGCACTGGTAAGCTGCACAAATATAATGCAGTTAAAAGAAATTTTAAATGAGTGTAATTTTGCCCTTGATGAAAAAATTATAAGTGAAATTGATGCTATTTAAAATGAATTTAACAATTGATATTTTAAATTGAAAAAGTTAGAAGGTTAAATATGAAGTGTAATATATGTGGACGTGATTCCAAAAAAATAGATGAACTTAGTAATATTTTAAATGTTACACAATATTATAATGATGTGAAAAACTCTATAAATGCAGATATACAAATTTATTGGTGCCAAAGTTGTAATCATTTTTTTATACAGTCGATATTATCAGATGATTATTATGATAATTATGAAATGGTATATAATCCTAATGAGTTAAGCTGTGAGAACGGATATCCCAAGCAGTTGCTATATTATTATAATAATTATTTCAATAAGATGTATGACATGTGTAAGAGTCACGATAAACTTTTAGATATAGGTAGTGCATCAGGAGAATTTTTAGCATTGTTACAAGAAAGATATAAGAAAGTAAAGGGTATTGAACCATCAAGTGTATTATGTGAAAAATCCAGAAAAAAAGGTTTAGATGTTATTCATGGGTATTATGGAAGTAAAAAATATTTTAATGAATGCTTTGACTGTATTATTTGTTGCTCTGTTTTAGAGCATATAGATGACCTGAATAGTTTTATGCAGGAAATATCTATAGATATTGCTGAAGATGGTGTTGTATTGGTTACAGTACCAAATGGACAAAAGATCGTACAATCCCGTTCATACTCTGATTTTTTTCCAGAACATATAAATTATTTTACCCCTAAAAGTTTAACTGAAGTTTGTCATAGGAATGGTTTTGACATATGCAGTATAGAAGAGGGATTTGGAAATGGATTTTATTTGATCGCATATATAAAAAAGAGGAAATACAATAATCCTTATTTAATTTTATCAGAAAAAAAACAAGAAGATAGTAAAAGGGTAAATGATATACTAAATAATTATAGTGCGGTTGGTGTATGGGGAATAGGAGTAAGATCAAGAATCTTTCTTTCAGCTATTAAAAAAGATATAAATATCAAAGCTCTTATTGACAGTAATATATTATTAGAAGGAAAATACATTCCGGATATTAGCATTCCGATACAAAGACCTTCTGAAAAAATACTGAATCAATGTGATGCAATACTAATTACTTCTGTTGAATATTGTGAAGAAATAATATTTAAAATAAATGAGCTTGGTTTTAATCATGATATATTATATATAAAAAACGGTGAAATTATAATAAGAAGCAAGGAGGAAAAATGAATATAATAAATTGTGATCAGTTAGAAAGGCCATTGCCAGATTTAAATTATAAAGATGCTAGAAGATTTATGTATAATGTAGAAAATGACACAGTATCAGTTGTTGTTCAGGCATTTGGAAGGTTAGATAAAACAAGTGTATGTGTTGAAAATATTCTGAAAAATACACCGCAGGACATAGAGTTAATATTACTTGATAATGGGACTCCAAATATGGAGATTACAGATTATTATGAAACTGTTAAATATAGAAATAAAAATATTATTAGATTTTCAAAAAATATTACTGGTGTATATGCATTAAATTCAGTAATGCATTTACTTAAATCCAAGTATATTGTTTGGGTGAATAATGATGTAATAGTTACGCCAAACTGGCTTGAAAATATGCTTATATGTGCAGAATCTGATGAAAGTATAGGAATGGTTGTGGCTTCGTCTACAAATGTCAGCAACTTACAATATGAATCATTAGGTGGGTTTAGCAGCATTGAAGAAATGCAGGACAAGGCTGAAAAATTTAATGTTAGTGATCCAGCGAAATGGGAAGAGAAAATGCGTCTTATTCCTACGGCGACACTTTATCGTCGTGAAATATTTGATACGATTGGTTTGTACGATCTTGGGTTTATGCATGATTTTGGGGATGATGATTTTACATTTCGTGTAAGAAGAGCAGGATACAAGCTAATGCTTTGCAGGGATACTTTTGTGCATCATGATCATGACCAGACTACTTTGTCGCAGGAAAGACAAGAAATCATGGTTCAGTCCCGGGAATTTTTTAAGGATAAATATAATGGCATAGATGCATGGAATGATACAGGAAATTATATGAGCTTTGCATTTGATAGTATCAGATTTAATGATTGTCAAAGAAAAAGTATACTTGTTCTTGATGTCAAATGTGGAACACCATTACTTGAAGCCAGAAACTTTCTTAGAAAAAACAATATTGAGGTTTCGGAATGCATATCATATACTTCAGATGCAAAGTATTGGGATGATTTAATAAGCATTTCTGACAGAGTGGTATGTGGTGATATAGAAAGTACTATTAAGGATGAATTTGGTAAATATGATATTATAATTTTAGGCAAATCTGTTAATGAATATAATAAACCAATAGAACTTCTTCACAGACTGATAAATCTTAAAAGCGAAAATGGATATGTGATATTTCCGGTGTGTAATACTAATGATGTAAGAAGTTTACTTAATGTATTGAACATATCATTAGGTGAATATGACTCATTCCCAAGACAGATGAATTATAATTATATTCTTGATAAGATTGCTGATTACGGAATAAAACATGCAGATGTTACTTATACTGTTCACTCACTTGATGATAAATTGAAAACAAGCATAGCCAATCTTGTTTTAAGTATGGATGTAAGAGGCGATAAGAACGAAATCATGCAGAATCTTCTTATTGAAAATTATTGGATAACTGCACAGTAATGGAGGAAAAAATGACTGTTTCGGAGTATATATTTGATTTTCTCGAAAAAAAAGGTGTAAAAAATGTATTCATGGTATCAGGAAGTTCTGCAATGTGGCTGACTGATGCGCTGAAAAGAAATGAAAAACTTAATGCATATTGCTGTCATCATGAACAAGTTGCCGCAATGGCCGCAGATGGCTGTGGACGTGTATCAGACGACGTTCCGGGGGTATGCCTTGTAACAATAGGGCCGGGAGCAACAAATGCAATAACAGGTGTTGCAGGAGCATTTACGGACTCCTCACCTATGTTTGTGATTTCCGGGCAGTCTAATTCAAAAATTTTGCAATACCAGCAGAGTACCGGAATAAGACAAAAAGGCACTCAAAGTATCAATCTTGAACCACTGGTTTCATCTATTACAAAGTATTTTGCTGCTGTAATGACTCCTGAAAGTATTCGCTATCATATGGAAAAAGCCTACTATTATGCTATGGAAGGCAGAAAGGGTCCTGTTTGGCTCGATATCCCTATTGATATTCAGAACAAGCAGATTCCTGAGAATATGGATGGATTTACTGTAAATGTTGAGAAAGAATCAATAGATGTTGCAAAAACAATTGAAAATCTTAAACAATCAAAAAAACCACTCGTTATGGCTGGATATGGTGTACGAACATCAGGTTGTGCTGATAAACTGATAAGCTTTTGTGAATCTCAGGATATTCCGGTTGTTACTTCGAGAGGCGGCATAGATGTTATATCGTCGGACAGCAGGTTGTTTGTCGGTAGACCAGGAAGCTATGGTGACAGACCTTCACATTTTGCAATCCAGGAATGTGACTTTCTTTTGATTTTAGGAAGCAGGCTTTCAGTTTCCACAATAGGATATTATCCTGATCGCTTTGGAAAGAATGCATATAAAGTAATGGTTGATATTGATCAGAAGGAACTTGATAAAGGAGATGTCCCTGTAAATGAAAACTATTGCTGTGATTTGTCAGACTTCCTTGATAAAATTATTGCAGGTGCAGATGGTAATTATGATAAAAAATCACGAATAGAGTGGATAGAACATTGTCGTTTACTTAGAAATAAATATCCTATAGTAACTGATGAATATCGTAACTCGGATGTTATAAATAGTTATTATTTCACTGAAAAACTTTCTGAACATACTTCTGAAAACACAAAAATTGTGGTTGATACAGGAAGTGTATGCAATATAGTTTCACAGACATGGAATATAAAACATGGTCAGAGATATATTATTTCCGGTGGACTTTCATGTATGGGATTCTGGGCAAGCGCAATAGGCATTTCTACTGTTTCAGATAAAGTAATTGCACTTTCCGGTGATGGCAGTACACAAATGAATATTCAGGATTTTGCAACCATGAAGTATTATAATCTTCCATTAAAATTATTTGTATATAATAATAATGGATATATGCTTATAAGGCATAATCAGCATAATTATATGAATGACAGATTTCTTGGTGTTGGACCGGACAGTGGTGTACAGACTCCTGATTTTTGCAGAGTTGCTGATGCATATGGACTAAAAACTGTAAAGATAGCAAATAAGTCAGAAATAGATGAAAAGCTAAATGAAGTATTTTCATATGAAGGACCGATAGTGTGTGAAGTTATGGTTGAGGAGTTTGGTATAATTGCACCGAGAATTGCTTCACGTGTTATGCCGGATGGCTCACTTAAGGCAGCAGAATTTGATGATCTCTGGCCATTTCTTGATAAGGAATGAATATAAAATGAAAGAATATGATGTTTTGGTTCTTGGCGGAGGACCGGCAGGACTTTCTGCTGCGTATACATTAAGCCAGTCAGGAATAAAAGTCGGACTATATGACAAAAATGAAAAGCCCGGAGGACTTTGCAGAAGTTTTAATATTGAGGGTTTTACATTCGATACATTTGCTCATGTGAATTTTTGTAAAGATCCATATGTTTTTTCAATGCTTGAAGGTGAAACAGAATATATTACTCACATACCGGAAGCATATAATTACAGCAATGGTGATTGGATAAGAAATCCTGTACAGAATAATCTTGTAAATCTTGATATTGATGAAAGAATAAAAATTATTAAAGGGTTTATTGCCAGGAAACAAATTATTGAACCAGCTAATTATGATGAATGGCTCAGAAAGCAGTATGGCGACTATTTTACTGATAATTATCCTTCGAAATATACCAGAAAATACTGGACAGTTGAACCTGAAATGCTCGAAACAAGGTGGGTGGAAGGACGTATGTACACACCTACAATTGATGAGATTTTAAGAGGGGCAATGACTGAAAAAACGCCTAATGTTCATTACAGCAAGGAAATGCATTATCCAAATAGCGGCGGATACGGACAATTTTTCAAGGTGTTTAATGGAAATTATTTTTATGGTAATATGGAATTTACACATCTTTATCTGAAAAGCAATACAGCAGAATTTAAAAATGGAGAAAAAATAAAATTCAAGAAAATTATTTCATCAATACCATTGGATATTTTGATTCATTCTATTGCTGATGAAGAAGTTCCGGAAGATGTTGTTGTGGCGGCTGATTCACTTGATTATACATCAGGAGTAATGGTATCAGTCGGCCTTAAAGGAAAGCATAATTCTCCGTCATTATGGTTTTATATTTATGATGAGGATATACTTCCGGCAAGAATTTATTGCCCTGATATAAAGTCTCCGAATAATGTTCCAGAAGGCTGTTCAGCAATGCAGGCAGAGATATATTTTTCAAAGTACAAGCCACTTAATAAAAGCTTAGAAGAAATTAAATCTGAGACCATAAAGCAGATGATAGGTATGGGATTATTTAAAAGTAATGATGTTTTAGTTTCAGATGTTAAAAGTGAAAAATATGCAAATATTATGTTTACTGAAAATATTTATAAAAGCAGAAAAATCATACATGATTATCTTGATAACCTTAAAATCAGATATGCAGGAAGATTTGGAGAATGGGGTTATCTTTGGACAGGTCAAAGCATTCTGAGTGGCAAATCTGCTGCCGAGCGTGTTATAAAAGAATTGAATTAAGTTTAAACCGAGACCCTAAAAAATTTTGTGTAAAAAGAATAAAATACTTCCGATCAGACAAAGCTAAAAGCAG
>ERZ826613.1339-NODE-1339-length-30186-cov-4.097375_pt1 | contig 30186 bp, 29 predicted proteins | sample MGYA00519925_ERZ826613 | MGnify/ENA primary metagenome ERZ826613 (study PRJEB31778, sample SAMEA3449236) | human gut metagenome | biome: human gut; feature: human-associated habitat; material: faeces | place: United Kingdom | collected 2010/2012 ... | reverse complement strand
ATGCAGTAATATTCATATCATGCCTCCCCGCAATTAACCAGTTCCAACTGTTTTTCCCGAATTTCTTTTCTTTTGGATTGAGCTATCGGTAAAACAACGTGGTTTGACATTTCGACAGATTCATATGTACACTTATGCACATGAACAGGATTTACCAAATAACTTTTATGGATATGAAGAAAATTATACTTACCAAGTTGCTGCAAAATATTTTCTAAAGAGCCATAAAACTCATCTTTTTTATCACTATAATGTATTATGATTTTTCTTTTATTACTTTCAAAATACAAAATATTCTTAATTGCAACCTTAACAGAATCATGCCCAACTTTGTAAGTGAACGCTTCTGACTTTAATCTCAACTTATGTATTAGTTTAACAAATGCATTTTCAATTTTTTCATTATTGAGCGGTTTAGGCAGGAAATGAAACGGATCATACTCAAATACCTCAATAGCATATTCTGTATTACCGGATATATAGATGATCTGAATTGCTTCATTTCCCATAGTATTGCGAATGATTCTGCTAATATCTATTCCAGATAAATCTTTCATCTTAATATCAAGAAAAATCACATCGTAAAAAGTCTCTTTAATTGTTTTTATCAAATCCTCGCCGCTATTAAATACATCTGTTTCAATTGAAATGCCATATTTTTTTGACAGGTTCAGTAAACTCTGTTCTACATACGAACAGATAATATTTTCATCATCCACTACTGCAATTTTAATCATAAAAATACACCGCCAATCCCTTTCATTTGTGTTAAGTATATTTTACCACAAAATACAGGGATTTTCAACCAAATTAAAGCTTTTCCTATCGAATATCTGATAATTTTTATGATATAATAAGATAAAAAGGCGATTCTATTTTTTCGTCAATTCCGTCAATTAGTAAAAAACAAGCTGTAAATATCGAAGAATCGGTGATTTAAACATGATTAACTACAACTTTCTGACGGCTAAAGTTTAAGCGGTAAGCTGCAAACGGCTTACATAATTTTTCTTCATCTGCATCGATGAATGCACATAACGGTTAAGAGTTATGCTTGCGTCTGCATGACCAAGCAGTTCACTGAGAGTCTTTGGATCGAACCCGTTTTCAATGCAAATAGTTGCATAGGTATGTCGAAGCAAATGAAAGTTTACATTTCGGATACCGCAGACTTTAAGAATTGACTTGAAACGATTTTGCATGGTTCTTGGCTCAGTCGGCTTGCTTGTTCCGGTGATGATATAAAAGTCATCACCCTTTCTTTTCTGATTTAATATTGCAAGAACAAAATCGGGAATGGGAACGGTTCTGATTGAGGTTTTGCTTTTCGGAGAACCGATAACAACCTCAGAATTTCCATGCTTATTAATTCTCTGAACCGTTCTGCTTACAGAAACTGTTCCGTTATCAAAATCAATATCGCTCCATTTTAAGCCGCAAAGCTCGCCGACGCGCAGTCCGGTAAAAAGGCACAGCAGCACAGAAATATTCGTATTATTCTGATTGTGCAGAAGGTAAGTCTCAAGTCTTTTTCTTTCAAAAGCGTTCAGCACGTCCGTCTGTTTTTTCTCGACCTTAGGCATAGTAAAATGGGTCTCACGGATTCCATATTCTCTTGCAGCATAAGCTTCAATACTTCGGTAAACAGTCATAATGTCACGAACCGATTTTGCAGAAAGTCCGCCCTTTCCGTTTAGCCGACCATGATTTAATTTGTAGTGAATAAAATCATTAAGCTTGCTTGTGGTCAGATTAGACATAAACTCTTTACCTAAAATCGGCAGAATGTGCTTTGTAACAATGTCCTCATAATTTGCATAACTTGACTCCTTGACACGCAGTTTTGCTGAAGAAAGCCATTGCTGTGAAGCATCACGAACTGTTAATTTCAGGGAAGAAACAGTCTGTTCCTGCCTAACAGAATAAAGCTGTGCCATCTTTTCCTTGACTTCTGAAAGCGTTCTTGCATACACGGACTTATACTTAATTTTTCCGCTATCATTATATCCCACAGGCACACGCCCTTCAAATCGACCGTCCTTGCGCTTGTAAATATTACTTCCTCTTTTAGCCATAAAAGTTCCTCCGTTCCGACTAAAATATGACGGTTTAAAAGCTTGATTTTTAGCTTTCAAAATCAAATTTCAGCCATAAAATTCCTGAAAACTACTTTACATTTACAGAATTTATGATATAATAGGATTAAAATCACTGCAAATATCGTCAAAAAAGCCGTCGCAAATTGACGGAATTGACGAAAAATGCACACTGACTTCAAGCTTTCAAAGTTGAACAGTGTGCATATATTTTCTTCTCTGTATTAAATATATCTTCTATTTTCTACTTAACATTCCCATCGCATCATGACACGGGGCATATAGCGCTTAATAGGACTGTTCCTGATTTTGAAGATGTTCTTCTTTCATGCCAAGAGCCTGCTTTTTATCCTGAATTATCCTGCGAAGCTTTCTGTCAACAGATAGTCTGCCCGATTGAAATTTCTGATGATAGTCCTCAGAAATACATTTGCTGAGATTTACAAACAAGCTGAAAATCGTGTTGGTCAGCATTACATTCTCATACTCTTCTGAATGATCGATCATATTCTGTGCATATTCATTTCCTTGTTCAGCGGAAAAGGCAAGGTGTTCCAAAGCTTTTTCCCGATTTTGCTGAACATCACTGCAGCCAAACAAATAGATTTTTCCTAACCAGTAGCTTGCCCACGGATTCGTATCCGAACACTGTTCAAAATACGAAACGGAACGCTGCACATCGCGCTTTTCCTCTGTCAGATACAGCTTGCCAAGCGCATAAAAAGTATACTCGTTCTCATCCGCTGCAAGCAGATATTTTTCTGCTTTATCAAGATCCTGCGCAGTTATTTTACCATCCAGATAGATTTTTCCAATCCTGTAACAAGACAGCTTATCGCTGCTGTCTGCACATTCCGTCAGTATGGAAATACCCTTGTCAATATCCTGTTCCAGAAACTCGCCGCTGATATATTCCAATGCAATAATCCGTTTCGCATGAACATTTCCGTGCTCTGCAGATTGCTGAAAATATGTAATTGCTTTCGGAATATCTACGTCTGTTCCAAAACCATTTCGATACATTTGCCCAATTCTAAATTGCAGGAACGGCTTCAATTTTTTTGCAATTGGCTCGATTTTTAAAAATCCCTGCAATGCTTTCCGATAGAATTCAAACGACTTCTCCGCATCCTTTTTGCCCAGCTTTTCAGCCGCATACAGCTTTCCCAATTCAAACATAGCAAGAGCATTTCCTGACTCAGCCTCCGACAGTAAAAGCAGTTCCGCTTGCAGATAATCCTGCAATTCCGAGCGCTTATCGTGAATCATTTCGTAAGCCGTTTTATAATTGTCATTCCACTTCAAATTTGAATCAGCAGGTTCTTCCGGTTTAAAAAAATCCGTATCAATTTGCGGTGGAATCTCAATTTCCGTTTCTGTAAACGACTCCGGCAGTTCCGGTTCTGCAACCTCAATTTCTTCAACAAGGAACTGAATATTTAAAACCTGCTGAATAATCATATTCCGCACCGGCTGAAAGACCTTGTTTTCCCACAGCGGAGGAAACTCCTTTTCTTTCTGAGTATAGGTTTTGTATTTCTGACGCTCAAGCTCGCACCACTTCTCATACAGTTCAGGTATATTTTTCTCCTGCGACAGAATTCTGAAAATCTCATCAACCGTTTTCTTGACCTCCGGGTTCAGATAACCATATACCTTTTTGCCTTTTGTATTTTCAAGTTGATTTTTCAAAGTGATAACCAGATTTTCAAGTTCCGAATCACAAAATTCACTTGACTGAATCTTTGCAGCAAGCTCATCCACATACTTTTTGGACTCCATTTTCAGTTCGTCACGCCGAATAGTCTGCTCCATGTAAATGCTTTGCAGATCGTCATGAAAAACATCGTTTGCAAAAATTGAACGTATCTTATCAATTCCTTGTTTCGTCAAAAATCCCTGCTTTGGATTTTTAGAATACACCAGCAGATGAATATGCGGATGGTGCGTGGTGTCGTGAAAGGCGGCATACCATTTCAGATTGCACAGAGGAATTTTCGTCTGCTCCGCAATGTCAGCAATGTGCCGCATGACCAGTTCACGCCATCGCTCGGAGTTATCATAGCCAAGACGAATCGCATCCTCACGGCGCAGAGAGACAACGTGCGACCACACGTTTCCGGGATGATTTGCAATTTCATTTGCAGCTCTGTCAAGCACAATCGGTTCATCACTTTCATTAAAAAGTCCATGCGCACCGCGCTTCTCAACGCCCGGACGCATAGCCATGTAACCGACAAAATTCTGACGGTTGCCGATTACATCCGCATTGCGCTCAATGATCGTTGAAATTAATTCGCTTGCATTTTCAGCTGTAGGATTATTTTTGTAATCCTCAAATTCCAAATATTTTTTTGCTTCAGAAAAATCATCAAGCAGTTCACTCAGCAGCTTTTTCTGATTCTCCGTAGAATATTTTTTCCTCTGCTCACGAATTTCAACTGACTCACGAGTAGCAATATATTTCGTATAATTTTTCCGTTGAGATTTTGTTTTTGCAGTACCGCTTTTCAGATAGCGGCTTGTAACTATAATCTGCGGCATTAGTCACCGCTCCTTTGATAGCGAACCGCTTTTTCAAAATTAATTATTCCGTTGATGCGCTTCACTTCATCCATGCACATGATACGAAGCTTTTTCAGAGTATCGTCGTCAATTTCATTGATCGCCGCAAGCATATGCGTGAGAGCGCCGACCTCCACCGCAAGCTTGAAAAGCGCACGTGAAAGTTTCTGCTCGCTGCCTTTCACGATACCCTCGGTAATCACCGCAAGCTGCGGAGCAATAAACTCCGTAGCGGCACTCTCCTTGTTCAGAAGATAACCGCAGTAAAATCTGATTGCCTTTTCCATAAACTCGGTTTTTGAACGACAGTTGTCGATTTCATACAGCATATCCACCTTTTCCATCGTGTCCGGAAAAACATACAGCGGAAATTTGATTTTTTCCTCTGCGACATTATTTGAAACTGCCGTATTTGCGTTGTTTACGCTTTTTTTATTTGTTTCTGACTTCATGATTTTTAAAAACCTCCATTTTTGACTCCATGCAGATTCGGCGAGCTTTGCTCGTCCGATGTGAATGTTCCAGCGGCTTTGACGCCGGAACTTTAACCAGCAATAAAATAAATGACCCTCAAACCCACCCGGAATCACCTGATTTCCGCCATTTCCAAACTCTGTGACAAATGCCCCAAATCCGTCCGACCGTTCTCATAGGGTAGTTGTCGAAAACGCCGTACAAGCCGACATGGTGCGAACCGGGGCGTATTACTGCTCCGACTGCATTTCCGATTCCGCAGGAGCAGTATTTTTTGTCCTGCGGGACGGCTTTTTTGAGGCGGTCAACTCAATAAATTCACGCACATTAGAGGGCACATATTTCTGATAAAGCTGCTCTGCAAACTTTTCAAATTCATCTGACAGATTCATATTTTTCTGTCCCAGATACATTTCCAGTGCGGACAATTTTTCAGAATCAATGCTTACTGTGACTGATTTTTTCATTCAATTTTTCTCCCATAAAATATAAAAATTTCTTTAATTATCCTCGCAGGATTTATACTGCTCTTTCATTGATTTGATGTGTGCGGCATGGGTCCAGCGTCACGCTGGTCTATATATGATATATACGGAATCTGAAGCCAGTGCGTCCATTCACGCCCTGCAAGCTTGGTTCTGGTAACACCTCTGAGGGTATTCATGGCTTCAATCACCTCGCCGTTTCCGATGTAAATTCCTATGTGACCGTCCACCCAGACTGCAAGTCCGGGGACTTCGGGAATGGTATCAATCGTACCCTTAACCGTCGCATTTGCGAACATTGCATTCGCTCCCACATCTGCCATACCGTTAGAGCCAACAACAATTTCACTGCTTGCGCTGTCATACCAGCCGTAACCTTTGATCAATCCGACACAGTCGGAGCACCTCTTTCCAAGCCAGTTCTGACGGATGAAATCCATGTAACTTGTTACTTCACCGCCGAACACAGAGGCTCTGTCCTGCAAAAGCGATTCCGTCAGCACGTTTCCGTATGTGCCGTAGACGTAACCCCAACCGTTTTCGTGCGCCTGAATAGCCCACTGCACCAGTCCCAGATTATTTTTCTTCTTTTCGTCATATTCTTCAAACTGGATGTCATTGCTGAAATTTTTTTCTTCGCCATACTGAATCCAAGGGATTTCAAACCATGCAGTCCAACTTCCGGTAGAAACAGGTTCTTTCATAACGCCGTCCGCAGCAGATTTGGCATAAATAACATTGTTGTCTCCGACATAAATTCCGATGGTATCGCCGCTGATCAACGCCGTTCCAACCGTTTCAGGCAGAGAATCAATATCACCCTTAACAGTCGCAGATTGATACAATTCTTGCACAGTTTCGCTGTAACCCTCTGCCGAAATTGTCCGGCTTTCCGAGTCGTACCACAGATATGACCGCAGCAGATTGTAATTATCCGCCGTCCTGCGGCTCTGCCATTTGTCACAGTCTGTTGTGATTTCATCTGGGTATTTTTCTTTCAGCGCCTTGTATTTTTCCGCTGACAACACATTTCCGTCTGTATGGGGAACATATCCCCACTGGGTTTCATAGGCGTTTTCCGCCAAGCGTGCAAGGTCGATATTGTTCTTAACGGACAGATTCAGAAAGCGGTTTTCATCGATGCTGACATTGGAAATTACAGCATAGGAGCGCATGAACTCCTCGTAACTGATGCTCAATCCATATTTCCGATTCAGCAAATTGATCAGATTTTCATTGTCGCTTTCCTTGAAACAGCCACAGAAATCCGCAAAAAAATTCTTACCCTTCTGAACATTTTCAAAGTAGGTGAGATAGATCATCTGCGCTTTGACGATTTGATTTTTCAGGTTCAGCTTTGTTAGGACATCCTCAATGGCTGCTCCGTCCGATTCCATCTGGGAAAGCTGCGTCTGCTGCTCGGCGGAAAGATTCTGCACAAATTGACTGTAATCGATTTGCTGTGCGTCTGCGTTGGAAAACTGATTGCCCATTGCCAGCAAGAGCATTACCGGAAGCAATGCAATTGCTATTACAATTGCAATAATCAATCCGGCTGCTTTCCATGTCCGTTTGTTCGCAGCAAGGTATACAGCGACCTTCTTGGCAATAGCGGCTGCTGTGACACTCATATCAGACACCTCCTGATGATAAAAAAGCAGAGCCAACTGCTTCTCGCAATTGACTCCGAATTCTGTATTTTTTCTTCTGCAAATTTTTTCCTCCCATAAAAAAGAGCCGCCGAAGCGACTCAATTCAATAATAATATACCAATATTCAAATACGACGCAAATATGATCCACAGTAAGTAAGGCATATTCAGGCAAGCGGCTGCCGGACGAATTCTGCGGAAAATAATAATCATTGCAATAATCAATGCCAGCAACGTCAGAATCACCGCAACGGAAAGTCCGAACATTCTGAATCTGAAAAACACAATGCTCCACATAAAATTCACAAAGAGCTGCGTTCCATAAATAACAAGAGCCTTACATCTTTCTTTCGCATCCGAGGTATAAATCATAAATGCAGAAATTCCCATTAATGCGTACAAAATTGCCCACATTACGGGAAACAGCCAGCCCGGAGGCGATAGCGGCGGTTTTGTCAGTTCCTTGTAAAATGAAAATGAATTTCCTGCCAGAAGTCCAGATAAAGCGCCGACCAATTCTGTTGCTACAATAAAAATCAGCAATTCAGTTACTTTTTTCGTTTTCATAATTTGCCTCGTTTCTTTTCATTTATGGTATATTTTATGCAGTATTTTTCAGTTTATGATTTACTGTGCTTTATCTTCCGCCAGTCTTTCCAAACAATTTTTCCTTGTAAACCGGCGCATGCACCTGTAACAGATACCGTTCGTTTCCGCAGCGATACAAACAGGAACCGCGCTCCGGATACCGAATCAGCGAGAACTCCGACATCTCCAATTGCAGTGTATCGGTGTACGCCTTTGGCTCAATATTTCCGGCATTGAACAAAAACTGATGCGTCGGAATTGCAAACAGCGGCTTGGTGAACTCCCGAACCTCCGGAATCAGGAAGTCGTCCACATTCTGACTGGCTATCACCATCGCAGATTCCTTTTTGCGGACGCGCTTCATGGCGTTGCGGATGTACTCGATTGCGGTGAGATTGGTCAGAAATAAATAGGTTTCGTCAATTGCCGCAACGGTATTTCCACGTCCCAGAAGCTGATTGCTCATGTAGCTGAGAATGTTAAACAGCAGCGTATCCTTCAGCCGCTTGTTGGTATCCATCAAGCCCTTCACGCCAAAGCAAAGAAACTCTCCGTCCTTGATATTCGTATGTCCGTTGAAATATTTTGACTCCGCACCCTTGCACATGGAGTGCAGTCCAAGACAGATATTCTGCAAGGTTTCCTCCGTGTACAGATGCTTTTTTTCGTGGTCGAAGATCATAAATTCCTTTTCAATCAGGTCGTACAAATCCTGCATCACCGGATAATCCGTCGGTTTCAGCTTGTCAAAATCTGTCAGATCATCTATGTCAAATCGGGCGTACAGCTTCATCAGCATGATCTCGATGGTGTCGATTTCACTGTCGGAAAAGTCCTTGTAGGCACGGAAAAAATCTTTCAGATAGCTTATGTGCTGACTAAGCCTTGTCACTTTCCGAAACGGCTCCGGTGAGGTATCATCCTTTTCTGCTTCGCCAAAACTTTTCGGTTCCAGTGGATTGATCATGTATTCTCCCGACATGAAATCCAGATAAGTCCCGCCTAAATTGTTCGTCAGATCGGCATATTCCTGTTCTGCGTCCAGAACAATTACGCTTTTTCCGGATTCACGCAGATTCGTCAGCAGAAGCTTCATAAGATAGCTTTTGCCCTGACCGCTGTTGCCTAAAATCAGCACATTAGCGTTGGTTTTGTCATCGCTGCGCTTATCGAAATCCACCAGAATGTTCGTACCAAACTTGTCCCGACCGATGTAAAATCCCTTTTCATCGGTCTTGCCGGAATAATTCAGCGGATAGAGATTCGCCACAGAACTCGCCGGAAGCACTCGCTCATACAGACTTCCGAACGCATTGTACCCAAAGGGCAGCGCCGAAATCATGCCCTCTTTTTGGCGTAAAATCAGCTTGTCCACCGTGATTTTAGAGCGCGTTAACTCCATGAGTATATCCGACTGTAACTCCTTTAATTTGTCCTCATCGGAGGCTTTCAGTTCAATAAACACAGCCGTATGCAGCAGCGGTTCTTTGTTTCGTCTCAGGTCTGCGATAAGCTGCACCACGTCCTGCAAATTGCTCTCCGCAGCCAGGGATTCCGTCACATCGTTTGTTGCGGACATCAGCTTGTTCCGGCGTGTGGCATGCTGTATAATCTGCCGCTGCTCGGCGCTGTCAACAAAGCGGTTGTAAATACGGAGCGTCACAGAATTCCTGTCCGCAAGGTGCGCCAGAATCGCTTGTTCCTCCGTTGTGGTTGGCCATTCCCGAACTGCCCACACGCATTTGTAACTGTTACCGCAAATAAAATGATCCGTAAAAAACCGCACTGTGCTTGGCACAATACGGTCGAAAAATTCCTGAATCCGAATCTCCTCAGCCTGTTGGGGCGTAAGGATTTCTTGTTTTCTCTTAAACATTTTCAATAACCTCCAAGTAATTTTCTCCCTCCACATCGGGGAGTTCTTCTCCATGCATGGACGTTTCAAAATAAATTGCCAGCATCCGCTTGACGTCCGCTTTTTCCATGCGCCGCACATCAAATCCATGCTCCGAAATCACCTTGGAAACACGGTTGATCTGCTGAAAAATCTGCTCGTCTTTTTTGTCCTTGAAACGAATGCAGAACAGAAACTGCCTTGCCGTAGACATCTCCACTTGGATATCATCCAGAAATGCCATGTCCTGTTCCAGCAGTTTCCGAATATGCGGATTTTCCTCCTGTTTCAGGCGATTTTTGATATGAACCTTGTTGCCGTCAAAGCATTCGCAGCTGTCCAGACAAATGATTTCCAGTTCCGGAATCATGCTTAACAGCATCATCAGGTGATGAATTTTCACATCGATATTTTCTGCCGACAGCACGGAAATATTGGTTGGCTGTACGCTGAAAAAAGCAAGTCCGGCTTTGTCACTCTGCAAGCCGTATTTACCGAATGTCCGCAGTCCGAACAGGTTCTGCGTTGACTTTTTATTCTTCATAATACTCCTCACTTCCAGTAAAATATCTGCTGTGCCGTCACGAAAAATCGGAACGCACAGACAATGTAATCGACCACCGTCGTCTCCTCAAACCGAATGCTCAGAAACGCAAACATCGCCGTTATTGCAAAGGGCAGAAAAGACCATATCTGCGTTAAAATCACCACTGACAAAATCAGTCCGAGACAGATGATCAGAAAGTCACGGATGCTCCAGAGCCACAGTCTGGAGGCCGCTTTTAAATTTTGCGGATAAATATATGTTTTCATAAAATACTCCTTTACGCCAGCTTTTTCGCCACGAACTGTCCTGCACGAACAGCCGTATTTACTGTGCTTGTCACACTCATCATGTTTACTCTCACACTTGTATCCAGTCCGAACTGCTGCGCAATCCTCGGCACTTCATTCGCCGCAAGCATAATTCCAAGTCCCAGCAGCATATTGGCCTGCCATGTCAGCAGTCCCAGAAACATAAGCGAGGTCTGCAAAAATGCCGTCAGACACAATGCAAAAATCTGCTTGCACCAGCCGTTGAAACCGTCGGAAAATCCTCTCGGAATGGAGAACATATACAGACTTCCCACAGCGATCTGACACAGTAAAATACCTCCTCGTTTGATGTTGGCAAAGAACAATTTCACAACGCAGTACGCAAGCATGATAATGGTCAGCAGCCCTAATAGTCCGGAATATCCGCCCATACCTTTCAGCACAATTTCAGCAGTCGCTCCCAGATCGCTGCGGTTTGCCCCGACAAATGAACCTATCAGATCTCCTGAAAATGTGGTCTGCAAAGTAATGCAGAACTTGTACAATGCCACCGGAACTTTTGTAAACAAACCGACCGCCATGAAGCCTTTCAATACGTTCAGACAGGTACTCTGAATGTTTGCCCGTCCGGTCTGGTACTCGATTGCCGTATCGAACACCGCAACTGCCAATCCTGCGGCAAACAGCGTCCAGCCGAACAGCGAGAATAGCTGCAAAAACGCATCCACCCATGCAAGGTCAAAAATATCCGATCCCATGCCGTTTATCATGGCGAAAAACTCCGCAATTGCGCCGTATACCGTGTCAAAAATCCATTCCAGCATGATATCCCAGACCGCTTCGGAAATCGCTTCGCCGGCGCTTGAAAGCTTGTCGCCGACCCAATCCAGAGCGTCGCCGATCCAATCAAACATCTCCACCACTCCATTCTCTAATTTTTTCTTCTGCCGACAATAACCGTTTCAGATTCGCATACTGCCGGTTGGAACGGCAGTAAAAACAGCGGCATTTCCGCTTCATTCTGAGGAAATACCGCTTCGTCATACGATATCGGCTGCATTTATTTTCTTTACTCATTACTCACTTCTCCTTCAATTTATACAGCGTGGAGCTGCGTCCGCCGCTTGTCCGAAAGCGTTTTTCACGGGTAATCAGTCCAGCCTGTTCCAGATCGTTTAACGCCCGAAACACCGTGGATTTCGACAGATGCAGATCCTCTGCAATCATTCTGACTGACGGAAAACACTCCTTGTTTTTGTTGGCACGATTGGACAGATACATATAGACTGCCACCGCTCTGTGGGGCAGTCCGTACTCGTAAATTTCTCTTGCAAATTTCAGATATTATACGCCTCCTGTTCTGGGAATTTTCCTGCGTTTCGGCGGTTCGGATTCCAAATCTTCGTCATCTTCCGAAACCGCTTTTGCCCTCTGGGGATACTGGATTTCTACCTCACGCATCAAAGCATCCTTGCTTGTGTAGGAAATCGCCCTTGCGCCTTTGTCCTCCAAAATGTATGGTTCTTCAAAGGAAATGCCCCACTTAAAATACAGCTTTAAAGGCGAAATCATGGGATGCGTACCGGTTTTCATGACAATAAACTGCCCCTTTGGCATAGATTTCAGTTCGTCCACTGTGAGAAGCGGTCTGCCGATCATCTGGAGCGACTGGGACTTATCCTTGCCATGGGACACACTGCCCGACAGAACCGTCTGCTCTCCAAGCGCTTTGGACAGAACCTCCGCACTCTGACTATTTGGCGCAAAACCGCCGAATATGGTCAATTGCGTGTTGTCTGTGATGATTTCCTGACCCTCTTTGCCGTAGTTTTTGTTCAGCTGCGCAAAAGATTGAATGATCGCAACGATGGAAATCCGCCTTGAACGGCTTGCAGAAAACATCGCTTCTGCACCCTCAATTTTTGGAAAAGTTCCAAACTCATCGGCATAGAACATGACACGGTTATCCAGTTTACCGCCGTTTTCATCGGCGATCACGAGGATTTCACGGTACAGCTGCTGAATAATTAATGACACCATAAAATATTTACTGGTATCTTCTTCGGGCAACACAATAAAGATTGCCGACTTTTCATTGCAGAATTTTTCCGCATCTAATGCAGTACCAAAACAAAGAATCTGCTCCATTTCCGAGTCGATAAAGCTGTTCAGACGGGACAATGCCGTCGACATAACCGACATCATCGCCTGATCCGCAGAGTACAGCGCAGACCCGGCAAGCCACTTCGCTTTATGCTCATCCGGCAGCCGTTCCATCAGGGATTTGAAGCCGCTTTTCTGCTGCACAGTTTTGCCGGACTTTTTTGCCTTTTCCGGTTCCAGCAAATCCTGAATCAGCTTGAAAACAGAAACAATATGACGTTCATTTTTCTCGCCGAACTCCGCCAACAGCAGAATCAATGAAGCCAGCAGACCCTCCGCCGCATCGTAGAAAAAAGCGTTTGCGCCGTAAGCCGCCGCATCACCGCCGCCTATGCTGATGATGGTTTTTGCCGTAATTTTGGCGTATTTCTCCGCTTTTGCCTTTGCAGAAAGATTATGTTTATCGGACAGATACATGTCCATATATTTGTTCACCAGATGAAGGATATTGTTTTCGTCACTCCTTGTCGGATTTCTTAAATCCAACACAGAAACGTTATAGCCGTAATACTTTTTAGCTATGCTGCCGTAGTTTCGAAAAACATCTCCTTTGCAATCTGTATTGAGAAAGCTCATGCCGCTTGCAAGAGCCAGTTCGATATTCGGATACAAGAAGTACGCGGTCTTGCCAACGCCCGCTGCGCCGATGAGCAGCGTATGCACATCGCCCTCGTCCACAAGCGCAACCGTCCGTTTTCCATGGGTTTTACAGCCGACTATCGTGCCTTGAACGGTAGGCAGATCCTCGCCCTTACGCCATTTCTCAGGCTCGAATGGCAGAGAAACAAAAGTCCGCTTTATCTCCGATTTGGTTGCCCAGCGAGCTGTTCCATGCTGGCCTTGTCCAACAGTTTTCCGCTTGATTCCATTGAGCGAATAATTATTGGAGCAGTATGCCAGTATCATAAGTAAAAGAAAAATGACCGACATCGCAATAATGCCGATCAGTTGAGATTGCGTCATTTAAACACCTACTCCGTAAACAAAAAACACAGCGGTTATTCACCACTGTGTTCCTTGTTTTGATTTTGTTTTAACCATTGATTCCAGAATTTCGTTTGCTTTGAACTCATGTATCTGCGCACTTCATGATATGGAATCCATATCTGCGCTTCTTCAATTTTTTCATACACGCTGTCCACAATTGCGTCAATCTCCGGTTTCGTTGGCTTTCTTTGCTTTACGTTGGCTGCTTTAAAAAATTCTGCTTTCAGCCATGCAGATATTTTCTCAATCTGACTGCTCTTTAAATGCCGTATGGTTTTATCCATGCGAAGCAGACGACCGTTTATCATTTTATGATTTTTTCTGGACATATTCGCTCCTCATCAGGCTGTTTTCATATATAGTTTATCATATATTCCTCGAAAAAGCAATCGTACATTTAACTCAATTATTGCATATTTTTCGAATACATGGTATACTTAAAATACAATATTTTTTTGGAGGTATTACTATGCCGTTTATTAATGTAAAAACTAACGCCGCAGTTCCTTATGAAAAGGAAACTGCAATCAAATCCGCTTTGGGACAGGCAATCACTGCGATCCCAGGAAAATCCGAAAGCTGGCTCATGGTAGGCATTGAACCTGAACACATTCTTTACTTCAAAGAAGACAGCGCTCCTGCCGCTATGGTTGAGGTAAGCGTTTTCGGTCATGCCGATTCTTCAGCCTATGAAAAACTAACAGACAGCGTCTGCACAATTTTAAATGAACAGCTTTCAATCGATCCGTCCAGAATATATGTCAAATACTCTGAAACCCCGAATAGGGGATGGAACGGTTCGAATTTCTGATTATCCGTAATCCAAACGGAGCGCCTCAGACAGTTCATCCATCTGAGGTATTTCCTCCTGCGCCAACTGCAGTGCAGACAATTGCTGTTCCACTTCACATTTCACAGCGCAGTCCGCAAGCTTATACAGCAGCTTTGCCATCTGAATAATCTGTTCTTTTGTACGTGACTGCGTATACCGCAAATCACGCATTACCGACTGATAAGCGGATTTTAAATCGTCCTGTTTTGCATACAGTTTCCCCTTATCCGTATACGCTCTGTACTCGTCCGACAGCTTGACTTTCAGCTTTTCAAACATCGCATTTTCGTTTTTTCTGCCAATAAAAAATGCAGAAGTGGCTAAGGCATACTCTGCCAAATACCGGTATTGTTCATTGCGAAAAGTCTTTGTAATACGGTCGATCGTTCTGTCGGGACTGTATCTGAAATATTGAAGATCTGACACAGTTTCATAATACATTTCTTTTCTTTTGTGAGGAACAGCCGGCAGAAAGTCTGCGCCGTTAAGCTGTTTTAAATCTTCATTCCAATCTTTATTAGTGGGCAGAATCCGCTTAATATCGGCATATCCGCTTTCTTTCAAAATGTCACTAAGCCTGTCCGCAGCGTCGATTCCTCCTGCATCGTTATCGGTGCAAAGTACAATTTCACTAAGATTGCAATGACTTTTCAATGCTGTTAAAACCGCATTTTCATACACCCCATTCATGGCTATGTAGCTGTGCTTCTGCCAGCTTTCAGGATGCAATGTCAGGTAACTAAGCATATCAATCGGAGCTTCAAACACAAACAGCTTTTCCGATTTTCCAAAGTGGGAGAAACTATATTTTGTATCCGAACCCTCACAAGTGATGCGGAACGGTTTCCCAAAAGAATTGGTCGAACGCTTATGCGCCTGACGGGGAACGCCGTTTTCATCCACGCCCACAAACACTGCGTTGTGGTGCTCCTTGTCCTCATAAATAGTATGATTTTTCGCAAAAAAGCTGATTATATCAGGAGCGATAAACCGCTGTTTTATGAGGTAGGCATAAACACGATGCATATTTTCATTGGATTCCGGCAAGCGAAATTCCTTTGGTTTTGTCTCTGTCACAGCCGCTTTCGGCGGACTGTGGGCAATCGGAGCAACGCTTCTTCCCAGCAGCTCGTTCATTGCGGTCTGAAAATCCATGCCGTAAAAATACCGCATGAATTTGACCGCACCGCCTCCAACCTGATTCTTGTGATCAAACCATGTCGAGCCACGGAGCGTTATGCTGTCGTGTTTCCCGCTGCCGTCATGATAAATCAGCTTGTACTCCCGTCCGGCTTTCTCTAATTTCTCGCCCCTCATGCGGAGAAATTCCGCCAGATCCACGCCGTTTGCAAGCCGCTTTTCTTCCTCTGTGTATGGAATGTAGGGCATTGGCTATATCCCCACTATCGACCACAAATATAGCGGCGCAGTCAATGAAAACAGCAGACAGCCGAATAAAATTGCCGGAGCAGCCCACTCAAACTGACCGTGCTTGCGATAATCGAGATAACTTGTTGCGAGCTTTGCAAACAGCAGAATCGCCAGTATTACGTCGATTACAGGGAAAACGACATTGTCCACTATCGACTTGATCTGAGATTTTGCGCTTGTCCAAGTACTTTCAACAGCTCCCGCAACATCTCCGTCGGCAAATGCTGTCAGACTGCAAATCGAGGTCATAACAGCAATAGTGATTAATACAATAAATATTTTCTTTTTCATACAAAAAACTCCTATATTTCAGTTAATTTTCCGGTGAGAACAGTCCTTGAACTGCCCTCGGAACCGGTACAAGTGGATAGTGAAATAAATTGATTTTCTTCAGAAATTCCTACATTTCTCCAGATAAATGAGTCCGATCTCAGGTTGTCAAGCCACGAATTTACATCTGCGTTCACATCATAAAAGCTGTCGTAGTTTTCCGGCTGCGATACCGAGAAAAAGTCAATTTTGTACACAGCATTTTCAGTAGTCAGCCAGCCGTAGTCATGACTGTCAAAATAGTTACTGTCGATAAATTTCGTCACGTCCGCAAACATACTTCCGTCGCTCATGTTGTGACCGTACAGAATGTTGATTTTGCCTGTGAAATCTGCATTACAGCGGTAGTCGAGAAAGATCGAACCTACCCTTAAATAACTGCCGTCAACAGCTCTGTGAAGATAAAATTCATTGTCGCCGGAGTACATCACAGGGTAGTTAATCTCAGTTTCGGGAATGCATATCCAACCAATTGAATTATCAAAATTATCACACAAATTCTGAACCTGTTTTGTTAGCTTTTCTTCCGCTTCAGCCGGAACTTCAGCGTTATTTTCTTCTTCCGAATCACTTTTTTCCTGCACTTTCAAAAGTGTAAAATCCGGCACATACGGCTTGATTTTTTCTTCCTGAATTTTCACCTGAACATCGTCACGAAACAGCAAAAATAATCCTCCAAAAAGGAGGGCGATCGCTAAAACGACCGCCGAGATTTTTAGTATTTTATTCTTCATTTTTACCGCCTTTTTTCTTTCTGATTATAAATAAAACTGAGCCAATCGTAAGAGAAAGACCTATCATGATCCACGCTAAAAGATTACTGCCATCATCTCCTGTGTACGGCGTCGTCTGCTGCGGAATCCTTTTATTTGTCATCTGACACTTCACAATTTCACCGTTCTCTTTAATGGTAAACGGATAGGAATTTTCATCGAGAATAAAGCCGTCCGGAGCGTCGAATTCACGGTAGAAATAATCGCCCACACGAAGCATATCGAATGTCACGATACCCTTGTCATCTGTCCTTCCCTGAACGACAACATTGCCGTCCTTGTCGAGAATTTCAATACCGCAATTGGGAATAAGTTCACCAGTGGAAACATCGGTTTTTGTAATTTCCACAGAACCCCTTTTTGGCTTGTTTATGAATCCTTTTCCAGATTCTGTGTTGCTGATTTCTACAGTTTCAACGTCATTTTCAATACTGAACGGATACACATTTTCATCAAGAATAAAGCCATCGGGAGCGACAGTTTCCTTCAAGAAATATTTACCGTATTCAAGATTTTCAAGGACGTAAATACCCTTTTCGGTTTCAGTCAGAACGTCGATTTTGTTCTCGCATTTTTCATCGGAATAGACTGTAAACTCAGCGCCGGAAAGTCTGTTATCAGGGTATTCCTCATCAATTTTAGTAAGAGTTACATTACCTCTGATTTTCATGTTTTTTGCTGTGATTTCAATGATTTCGCCGTCCTCGCAAACAGTTACGGGATAGCTTTCATCACTCAGAATATATCCTGTGGGTGCTTCGATTTCATGAACGATATAGCTGCCGAACGGAATCTCAGGAAACTCAAATTCACCCTTAGAATCAGACTCAGAAGTCATAATAGCATTGTCGGCTGTGAACTCTTCACAATCAGTATTGAAGAGTCCGAATACAGCATTTTCAAGCGGTTCGTCGCTTTCGTTTACCTTAAGTCCCTTGACTGTTCCTCTCTTGAGAACATTTTCAAACTGTCCGCAGTCCACGTACACCGTAGTCATTTCCTGACCCTGATATTCAAAGTTTACAAGATACTTTTCACCATTTAAAATATAGTGTTCATCGGTGGCGATTTCCTGAACATAATACTTTGCAAATGGAATTTTTTCAGTAATAACAGCCTTCATATTTTCATCAAGGGAAACCTCTGCAATAAGACCATCTTCGGGAATAGAGCTGCCGTCAGCTGCTGTGATTTCCTCTGCCGCAAACAGTCCGAAACGTACATTTTTGTACTCTGAATCCATGCCGATTCCGAATGCTTCGTCCTGTTCCATAACCTTGGAAAGTGAAATTTCAAGCTTCTGATAGTCATTGACAAATGACGTATTTATGGTATCTCTGACCGCAATTTCCTGTCCTGCGTAGGTTAGCTCAACAAGCTGAGGCTCAACTTTTAAAACGTAACCGTAAGGCGCAATAACTTCCTTAACTTCGTACTTTCCGAGGTAGAGTAAATCAGTTTCAGCATAGCCGTTTTCGTCGGTTGTGATCTCTGCAACAACGTCGCCGGCATTGGCTCTGACAGTACCGTCAAGGGTAATAATATCCTCGCTTGCAATGATTTGATATACCGCGCCGGCAAGTCCGCTTTCCTCGAAAACAGGAGTATACGTTGTCTGTCCGCTTTCGTGGATTTCACCGTTTTCATCAATATAAATAGCACTTCCGAGAGCAGTTACTGAACTGAATATATTACCTGTTTTCTGAACGCTGATTCTGCCTTTTTGAGCGATATTTTCCTTGTTGACCTTCACGACAGTCAGCGCGTTTTCTTCCTCTGAGTTATCAGCAGAAATCGAAAACGCAACAGGCGTGCTGTCAAGAACATATCCGTAGGGAGCCTGCACCTCGACAAGAGAATATTCGCCGTAAGAAAGAACCTCGGGAGTGATCAGATAGCCCTCATTGTTTGTATAAAACACATCAATTGTTTCTACTGTCGGATAGGTAAAGGACATGGAAATTTTCTTACCGTCAGCGTCATAAATCTCAAAGCCTGCGCCCTCATAGGGAATTATATTGTCAGTTTCGGCATCAATTTTAACTACCTTGACATAACTTTCAAACTCTGCATTGTTGATAAGATAGCGGTAGGTCTGTCCGTTTTCGCTGATATTTACATCAAAATCCGCAATAAACTCAGTACCTTCCCAGCCCTTGGTCTGATGAACGGTGTAAACGCCGTATGGCATATCCTTTGTCTGTGCAAAGCCGTTTTCATCGCACACAAGGTAGTCCTTTTCGGAATCTTTTGCGTTTACATAACTGCCTGCGCTTTTGAGATAAACCTCAAATTCAGCGCCCACCTCCGGCGTTTCAATCTGAGTCGTACCGTCATCCGTATGCTTGATGATCGAAATATTGCCCTTTATTACGTCCTCGGTGACGATCATAGAAATGGGATTGTGTTCGATCGTATAATTCTTAGCTTCTGCTCCAACCGGGTACACAGTTTCATCAAGGAGATATCCCTCGCTTGGAGTAATTTCCTGAATCGTGTAATTTCCGCAGACATACTCTTTGGACTTGAAATATCCGTTTTCATCTGTGGTGTAGGTGTCAACAAGCGCTCCGTCACGGTAAATGCCGTAAACTGCGCCTGCAAGAGTGCCGTCGCCCTGTGCGGAGACCGTTTCTGCGTCCTGCTTTGTCACCTCAACAGTGAACTTTTTCAGAACGTTTTTGAATGATATATTTACTGTTGCGTCCGCTGTCAGAGTTGCTGTCTGATCAGCAGGAATCACATATTTAATCGGAACATTTTTCTCGCTGATAGTGTAAACGATTTTCTTGTTGCTGCTGTCATAAACAGGGATATCGCTGAGAATTGCAACACCGTCAGAGCCTGTTTTTATGGTGTAGGTTTTGCCGCCGCCTGTGATGGTAAACTCACGGCCGCCGTTCTCGCCGTCCTCCGATTGCTTGTTGATCCGGATTGAACCTGTTTTCAGCGTATTTTTGAAATTTACATTTACCGTTAAATCCACATTTCCGCTTGTCAGCGTCACATTCTGCGCTTTTGGAGTTTCATAGCGAGTCGCCACATTGATTTCGGAAACAGTGTAAGTGATCGCTTTTCCGGTTTTCATATCGTAAACGTTCAGCTCTGAAAACTCTGCTGCACCCTTAGAATCGGTCTTTTTCGTATACGAGCTGCCGTCCGAACCGGTCACTCTGAACTCGATATCCTTCACGATATCGTCCTCGGAGGTTTTGTTCACCTTGATTTTTCCAACTTGAAAATCTTCATAAACGGTCACGATCTGATTGGCTTTCAGCTCATAAACCTTTTTTGAAAGCGCATAGCCCGTCGGAGCGGCAATTTCTTTGACGTAATACGTGCCACCGGAAAGCTTGACAGAACCCGTGCCGTCAGCGCCAATCGTTATCTCGCCGACCTTTGTTTTGCATGCAGAATCGGAGTAAACTCCGTACTTTGCGGTACTGCCGTCAACTGTTGATTTACCGACGATCTGCGACGTTCCGTCGATACATTTTTTGATACTGAAGGTCACGTCACGGGAGGTAATTTTGTAGGCGACAAAGCTTGCAAATCTTGCCTTGCCGTCGGTGTTGTTGTTGATAACGCAGCCCTGAGAACCGTTGCACTCGATTCTCCAATGCTTGCCGCCGTCGCCGTTTCCGCTGCCCACGTAGGGAGAAACCGCATTTCTGTCATATCCAAGCTTTACAAGGTAATCGAGAACAGCGTCTCTGCTGTCAAACTGCCCCATGTAAAACCACATATGACCGATTCCGTTATCCTTGGCAACGCCTGAAATTACGGCTCCGGGAATAAGATTTTCATTTTCGTAGTACTGATGACTGTCGGCGTCAAGCTTCTCATAAATCACTTCAATCGGCGCAGTTACGCCCTTGTAGGTCATGGTGCAGTTCTTGTAAGCAGAGCCGTCCGCATACTCCCAGTAATTCTGAGGAACGGGATTATTGGACGGGAATCCGGCGGTGCTTACGCCTAAATCTGTCAGGGTCGCATAAACAAGTCCGGAGCAGTCGAGACCCTTTTGGCGAACAGTTTCCATGGACTGTTTTGTAGGATTTGAGGACGAATACACGCCGTCGTAGCCCTTGCAGTCCCAGCCGTAGGGAACTCCGAGGTACGTCGCTGCCTGTCTGATAACCTCGTCTCCTGAGAGCAGCGGTTCTTTGGCGGTTTCAGCGGCATTAGTTTTAAGGCCGCCGAGATTTGTTCCGATTAAAGTAAAGGCGCAGAGTCCTGCCATAAGACCTGCGCCGATTTTTTTCAGTATTCTGTTTTTAAACATATTTTCCTCCAATAAAAAAAGACCCGCATTTGCGAGTCTTTCATATTTTTTTATTCGTATCTCACATTGCTGATGATATCAGCAGATGCTATATATCTTTCATTTTCATCTACAATTTCTGTGAATCCACACATATTTTCCGTCAGGAAGCATCCTGCCTGCGTGTCCAGAACATACCACACACCGTCGATTTTTACCACATTTGCAACATGTTCGTAAAGCTGATTTTCAGTCCATGCGAAGTAACATTCAAGACCGTATTCAAGGCACATTTCATAGGTCTGATATGCATACTGTACGCAAGTGCCGCTGCCGCTTGAGGTCATGAAATTGTAGATTTCAAGCGCCTTTTCGTAGTCGGATAAGCCGCATTCGACGGCTGAAGATTCTTTTTCATATTCCTTCGGTTCTGTAGCTGTAGTCGACGTAATTTCGGGAATTTGCGATGGATCTGTTTGAACGGGAACATCAGATTTTTCAGTTGTATTTTCAATAATTAACTCAGAAAAATCATCATGATTTTCATCGTAAGCTACAGCAGTCTCTGTAACCTCCTGCCGTTCGGAAACTTGCAGTTCTTCCGGGATTTTTTCTTTCTGCTGATTAATTACAGCAGTTGTTTGAGTGGTAGTTTCAGACTGATGTGCGAATGTTGTAATATCAGCCGAAACTGTTTTAATTTCTGCTATTTCAGTCGTTGTAACTGATGTTATCTGCGTTGTCTGAAATGTGAATATTTCCGCTTTTTCCGGTGTGTTTTCAGATTCGCCGCAGGCTGACAGAAGTGCAGTCAGAATAAGGATAAGCATTGATTTTTTCATATTGATCAGCTCCTTTATATTTCTTGTTGACACCACAATATCATAAAATCAATGCAATATCCAGATCTTTTGGTAAAGTTCTACCTTTTAAATAAGGCGGAGGGCGGATTTTTAAGCAGAACCAATTAAGCATTAAATTTCACCACCTTCATCATCGCAGTCGCCTTGAAAAACGCAGCTTTCACAGCCGTCTACGCTGTTGCATATCTCCATTAGCTCAACATCCGAAAGCTTACGGCGGATGGCTGTCAACACAACGCCATCCTCGTTTACTTCAAGTTCAACATTGACAGGCAGACCGTTTTCATCAAACAGCCCGCTGAAATTTGTCACGCCGTTTTCGGCTAAAATCTGCGTAAAAATTACCTTTTTCATAAATCAAAATCTCCTTTTTCATTAAAAGAAAGAGAGCTGATGAAGCGCATCAACTCTCTGTATCGTATCGTAATTTGAAATCAGCAGTTCCGCATACCGGCAGCCGCCGTCATACCTCTGTGCCAAGTTGTTAAGTCTGCTGATCTCCTCAATGTAAACTCCCGGCTTGTCCCATAGATCACGTATTTCCGGACAGTCGTTGTAGGACACTAAAAATTTTCCTGAACACCCAAGCAATGTGTCCCTCAGTCTGATATGATCTTTTTTCGTAAATCCCACATCCTTGTAATAGTTTTCGGTCGCAAAATATGGCGGATCGCAATAGAAAAAGCTCACCGGGCGGTCATACTGCCGGATGAGCTTTTCAAAGTCACGATTTTCAATAACCACTTTTTGCAACCGTCTTGCCGCCATATCTATCTGCGGAAAATCCGACCACATGGAATGAGGCTGACAAGCAAAGCTATCCAGACTGCTGGCGTAGCTGTACCGGATCAGCTGATAGAACTTTGCCGCACGGTCAACATCACGGAATCTACTGAACAGACCTCGTTTGTGTAGACTTGCTATCCAATCAAAATCCTCACGAGAATTGAGGACATATCTCAGCTTGTATCTCAGCTTATTCGGCTTATCACGGACGCAGCGATACAGATTCACCAGATTGCTGTTGTAATCGTTGAACACCTCCATTTCTCCGCCTGGCGGCTTGTAAAATAACACCCAACCTGCACCGCCGAAAACCTCGATATACCTCTCATAATAGGTTGGAAACCTCGCAAGTACGGCATCCCTGAGCGCCTTTTTGCCGCCTACCCATGACATAAAGCTGTTCATGTAACTCCTTTCTGCCGCTGCCAACAGCAGAAAGAAAAAGCCGCTTTGCAAGCAACAGAAATTTTCTGCTGTTGGCAAAACGACTCCTACTTTTTTGAAAAAAGTAGGCAAAAAACTTTTATTTCTATTTTAGTTTAATGATTGCTTTTATTGAATTCACGAAAATCTTCTTCTTTTTCATCTGCTCTTTTAGCAGCATTGCACAGCGCCATTGTAAATACACCGACCGTACCGCCGAAGAGCAAACCAAGTATAAATCCAAGCATTATCTCACCACCATTCATATTATTGTCAGTTCGTCTAATCCTCATTCCCGAACTCCTTTTTCAGTCTGCCGATAATGTACGCCTGCCCCTTTCCGGTAACAAATGTCTGCTGATAGGTTTTGGTAAATGAATCCGTTTCAAAAATGGACTCCTTGACTGCAAAATACCCTCGGTCGATGTACTTCTGATACGGCAGATTTCCTGACATCAATATCTCGTTTTCACGCAGCCAGCGGAACAGCCTGTTTCTGCCTATTGGGATATTTTCTTCCACAGCAAGCTTTGCCATTGCGTTCATATCGATGAGATTATCGGTATTTGACACCTGATTTGCGAACTCAACTAACGGTTCATCGTGACGGATTCGCTCATTCAGTTTGTTGATAGCGGTCATCTGCAGACGGAAAAGATTTCGGTATGGTTCTTCAAGAAAGGGGAGGTAGTTTTCTATGAACATATCCTCGTTGGCGACGTAACCTCCTGTGCGCCTTATCGTTGGGAGTATCTTAGTTGTGATCCATTTACGAAAAGGCTTCGCCTGTGGTTTGTCACTTCTAAGAATTACATCATAAAGTCCGCTTTCGCTAACTGCCGTCATTTCTCGGCGCTGTCCACCTGATGTCAGTTTAACTGACATCAGCTCATCGCTGTACAGACGACCGGCAACCATTCTTGAATTGCTGATTTCAAGCGCTTTGCATACATCTGCAAGCACAAACCATGGTTCGCCGTTTTTTATCACCGTCCTGATTTGACCAAACTCTTCACTCTCAAAAATTTTTATTATGTTTTCCATCATTTATCTCCTCATCATATTTCAATAAATTTCTTGCAATCGCTTCAACAACCGCAACCGTAATCGAATTTCCGGCTTGTTTGTAGAGCTGAGCATCGGACATCCCCGTTGCGGCAACTTTTTCAAACTGTTCTTTTGTGAAACCCTGCAATTTCCAGCACTCAACAGGCATAAGTCTGCGAATTCGTCCTCTGTGAACGATTCCGTGCCTGTCCGTCACCGTAATCGTAAACATCGGTTCATTTGGATTTTTTATTCGTCTGCCATTCTGACGGGTATGCTCCTTAAAAGGATTGATGATTGCTCTCGGCGCATCATCCACAAAAACAGCGGAGTGTTCACCTTTGTGGTTACTCACTCCGCTGTCCTGCCGTGCGGTTATGCATCTTGCTGTATCCGTTAAATTCGGCGGAGAATTATAGTCGATAAAATACAACCCTGTTTTACCGCCCATACCTCCCGAACCGCTGCATTGCGTCACCGCAGTACCGTTTGTGGAATAAACCCTTGAACCCTGACTTCCGCCTATCAGCTGTTCAGGTTTTCCTTTTTCGCAATTTTCCTCATCATTTCCTCCGAAAGCCAATATTTTGGCGGGACATCTGTCTCCAAGATATCCGACAAGGAACAGCCTTCTTCTTGACTGCGGTATTCCGAAACCGGAGCTGTTAAGCACACGCCAGCACATACTATACCCCAGTTCTGAAATCTTTTCAAGGATAATTCTGTAGCATTCCCCCTGCGATATCCCCAACAGATTGGGTACATTTTCAGCGATAAAGTAACGGGGGCGCTTGGCTTCAAGGATTTGGATATAGTTAAAAAACAGGTTTCCTCTATCGTCCTCAAAAGCGAGTCTGCGCCCCGCGACACTGAACGATTGGCAGCACGGGCCTCCAACGAGCAAATCAAAATCCGGCATACCTCCGTAATCAATTTTTGTGATGTCCTCATAGAATTTTTCTCCTCCTGTATCGTACAAGGCTCGGTAAGCCTTTTGCGCATATCGGTCAATTTCGCACCAACCGACGCATTCAAATCCGCCAACTTTTTCAAATGCCGAGCGAAATGCGCCGATTCCTGCAAAGCTTTCAAAATATCGAATCATTTTCACCTTTTCCTTTCATTTTGATACAAAAAAAGCGGTTAAGTTTTTTAAACCTAACCGCCTACATGGATATATGCATTTCAAAATCTTCCGATAAATCTTCGGTTTCTGTAAATTCTTCAACCTGTGCCTGATGAGTTACAGAGTATATGAGCGTTTTCATATAATCTTGAAACGACAGGCCTGTTTCAATGCAGCGTTTCTTTACTTCATTAAAAAAATTCTCATCTGTCTGGAATGAAATTGTCTTACAGCATCCCGAATTATCTTCATTTTCAAATCTTTGGGTTGTTTGACGATATTTCAAATCATCTGCGAGCAAGGTTTCTATGAAGCTTTTTATTGTATAATTCTGTTTTTGAACCTCGGCTTTAAGCAACCAATACTCATTTTCCGGTATTCTGACATTAATTGTTTTATGATTTGCTTTGATCTCAACCCCTATATCCTTACATATAAGACTTTGCAGATACGAAGTCATTGTCTGATTCTTAGGAATAAGATTACGCCTTATTTTATAGTATAATCCTTCAGGAATCATAACGGTAATAGTTTTCATTGTGCAAACCTCCTATATGGACATATTCATTTCTGGTTCTTGACTGATTTCCTGACCGAAAAATTCTTCCTCTGTTTGCAGCGACCAATCATTGCTGTCATTCCAGAAGCTGACGTAAATTTCACCGAAATCAGCAGTTTTTATTTCATGCTGTTCCATTCCCTCAAAAAAGCCATCTGAACACTGACCGATCAGGTGACTGCGCAAATCTTCCAATTCATTGCCTGTTAAATCTTCAACGACTTGACATTTAAATACTCCTATGAGTTCACCGTTGATTTCTTTAACTGATGGAATTGCCGAGAAAACTTTTTCGCTGACGGCAGGATTATTATCAAAATACACCATCAATCCACGATTTTCTTCTTCCGGTTCAGAGTAATCCTGAATGAAATCGTTGATTTCCCTTTCACAATCGACTGCAAACCTTGAAGGAATTTCTTCCATGTCATCTATTACTTCTTCATCAAACTCATAATCGGATGCGTCATACTCCCTGACGATGCGCAGAGGACAATAAAACGTCAGCTCTTGAGTAGGCTTCACTTCAACTGTGATATCCGGCTGAAAGGGAACTTCGATGGACTGACTTTCCGCCATCTGAATGTCCTCTCGTTCACGAAGCATTGCTGTTACCGCATCACGCAGAACGGACTTTACATCCAAATCGGATTCTTCCAAAAGCTTGTCAAAAGTGAAGCTTGTTTCACCGCAGTGGGCAAGCTCTGCAATTTTGTCAGCAATTTTTCTCAGACTGCTATGCAGCCGTGTTTCAGCAGCGGTCAGTTCATTGCTCTCCAGCAGCGCTCTTGCGTTAGGGATAAACTGTGACTTCCGAGCGTATTCTGAACCCTCGGATTCTACCAGAATTCCATCGCCGGTATCGTAGTCTACGAAAAGCAGACAATGGGCAACATCATCGCTGTCGATATACATCAGATCACGGTTCTCAGCGATATACGGATTATCATTAAGAGCGTCATTTTTGAGCCTATTAAACGAATTTCCGTACAATGTGATTACTTTCTCCACACTGATTTCATATGTTTTGTAGCTGTTCACCTTATGATTAAGCGTGCTGTTAAATTTTAGTTTCTTCATCTTATTCCTCCGTAAATATATTTAAGCGGTATTTTCTGTTTCTTTTGTTTCACCTCCGTCTGGGTATCAAAAAAGACCGCTTTGTTTAACATCACTTAAAATTGTGATATTAGACAAAACGGTCTTGAAAAGTTTATATACTATTCTACATATGAAAAAAGGCATATCTGAGATTATTTTTCCCAAATTTGCCTCTGAATTCTGAAATATTAAAAAATCGAGGGTTCGAATCCTTCTTATTGGGTTCATTCATCTATGGTTTTTAACCTTGATTTTTCGCCGTCAGAGCAGCAAAAAAGCCCGTAGATACGGGCTTTGCGGACTATTCATCTTTTTTATAGTCACAATATGGGGTGGGAGATGGGGGTCGAACCCACGACCTTCGGGACCACAATCCGACGCTCTAACCAACTGAGCTACACCCACCATATAAAATCGCTCCCAAAGGAGCGTATTTATGGTGCGCCTTATTGGACTCGAACCAATGGCTTACTGCTTAGAAGGCAGTTACTCTATCCAGCTGAGTTAAAGGCGCATTTGGAGCAGGTGATGGGAATCGAACCCACGTAGCCAGCTTGGAAGGCTGGAATTCTACCATTGAACTACACCTGCATATTTATTATATAGTATGTTAATTGAAGAACTGTTTTACTTTACTTTGTTATTCCCTCAATCAACGATATTAATTATATCACAGTTTTCTCCTTATGTCAACTGTTTTTTTGAAAAAAATTTCAAATTGTACGAAATGCAATATAACATATGGTATATTTGAATTGAAATTGTTGTAAATAAACAAATTTCAGGTGCATTGTTGTTCAATACACCTGAAATATAAGAAATCACAGAACCTTTATTAATAAGCCTTACCCCAGTATACCATATATTTAGCTGGCTTTCCGCAGCATACACAGGTATCTGAGAGATGTTCCTGTTCAAACGGAATACATCTTGAACCAACGCCTGTCTTTTCCTTTACAGCATCCTCACAGGCTTCATCACCGCACCACATAGCCTTTACAAAGCCGTCGCCGTTTTCTTCGAGTGCTTTTGTTATCTCATCGAGAGTTACGCATGAATAAGTTCTTCTTTCTCTGTTTTCAAGCGCTTTCTGATAGATACTGCTTCTTACTTCTTCGAGTTTGTCTGAAACAGCAGAGCAAAGTGTTTCGTAGTTGTTTTCGAGAGAAACAATAGTCTTTTCTCTGTTGTGACGTGTAACAACTACACATTGGTTATTTTCAATATCCTTAGGGCCGATTTCAATTCTTACCGGAACGCCCTTCATTTCATATTCAGCAAATTTCCAGCCAGGAGTATTTTCGCTTGAATCAAGCTTAACTCTTATTCCTGATTCGGCAAGCTTATCGCAAAGCTCCTGAGCCTTTTCAAGAACGCCTTCCTTGTGCATAGCAACAGGAACTATAACAGCCTGTATCGGAGCAACTGCCGGCGGCAGAACAAGACCGTTGTCATCACCATGAGTCATGATTATTGCACCTATCAGACGTGTTGTAACACCCCAGCTTGTCTGATGAGGGAATACCTTTTTGTTTTCCTTGTCTGTATATTCAATACCGAATGCTCTTGCGAAACCGTCACCGAAATAGTGAGATGTACCAGCCTGTAAAGCTTTTCCGTCATGCATCAGTGCTTCAATTGCATATGTTGTTTCCGCACCGGCAAACTTATCACTTTCAGTTTTTCTTCCCTTTACAACAGGCATAGCAAGATACTTTTCACAGAAGTCAGCATAAACATTAAGCATTTTTTCTGTTTCTTCGATAGCCTCCTGTGCAGTTGCGTGAATGGTATGGCCTTCCTGCCAGAGAAATTCTCTTGATCTGAGGAAAGGACGTGTTGTCTTTTCCCATCTTACAACGCTTACCCACTGATTATAGAGTTTCGGAAGGTCACGGTATGAATGAATGATGTTTGCATAGTGTTCGCAGAAAAGGGTTTCGGAAGTAGGACGTACACAAAGACGTTCTTCAAGTTTTTCGCTTCCGCCATGAGTAACCCACGCAACCTCAGGTGCAAAACCTTCAACATGATCTTTTTCCTTTTCAAGAAGACTTTCAGGGATAAACATAGGCATACAAACATTTTCATGACCTGTTGCCTTAAACATTCCGTCAAGAATTTTCTGGATATTTTCCCATATAGCATATCCATAAGGACGGATTACCATACAGCCCTTTACGCTTGTATACTCAATAAGTTCAGCTTTTTTAACGATATCAGTATACCATTTAGCGAAATCCTCATCCATAGGAGTTATCGCTTCAACCATTTTAGAATTATTCTTTGCCATTGTTTTCTTCTCCATATTCATTATTTTTATTTTCACTGTCTTTGTTTTCAGTATCTGAAGGAATGTCATAGATACTTTTTACTTTATAAATACTGTCGTCCACCCTTTCGGGTTTTGACCTGACAATTTTTGAAACAAGTTTGTCAATCTTTTTAGCGAGTTTTGGAGTGATAACTGCAAGCAGAAATATAAGCAGCAGAATCAGAAAAAACATACCGCAGAATTTTATAAGATATGTAACAGAATCGCTCATGTCGTTTCACCTCACTAAATTAACAATACATATTATATTATAGCATATCTGAGGGAAATTTCAAGCTTTATTTGTTTTTTAATTACTGCAAACGAAATATTTGGTTAATATTTTTGAAATTTTAATTTTCTTATTGACATTCCTGTTGTTATATTGTATAATGTATTTATTGCCGCTGTGGTGGAATAGGCAGACACAAGGGACTTAAAATCCCTCGGAGTAACATCCGTACCGGTTCAAGTCCGGTCAGCGGCACCAGAAAATTGGGGTACAGGCTCTTTTGTCTGTACCTTTTTTATTTGAATATACATAATTCTTTAGGTGTAACTGAAATGAACTGACCCCAAAAAGTTAGACAAAGTTTTCAAGGGAAAATTATGCAAAGC
>ERZ826613.1326-NODE-1326-length-30420-cov-24.564433_pt1 | contig 30420 bp, 27 predicted proteins | sample MGYA00519925_ERZ826613 | MGnify/ENA primary metagenome ERZ826613 (study PRJEB31778, sample SAMEA3449236) | human gut metagenome | biome: human gut; feature: human-associated habitat; material: faeces | place: United Kingdom | collected 2010/2012 ... | reverse complement strand
AGACGCGTACTCTAACCGGGCTGAGCTACACCCCGAATTGCGGATGCAAAGGTACGGCTTTCTTTTAAAATAGCAAATCTTTCGGCACTTTTTTTTAGAATAAAAAGCATTTTGTTTTATTGAATCCTATGTATCAGTTAGTTATTGTTTAGCTTTAAATCATACTTGATTACATGGATTCACGGTAAAAATCGAGCATATCCATGATTTCTTCCTTTGTGGCCGACTGATTGATTTGAATGTCGCCCACGTCGGACAATAAAGTAAAGTTGATTCTGTCGGCAATATTCTTCTTGTCATGTGTCATGAACTCATAAAGTCGGTCATAATGTTTGCAGTCGAATTCCAGTTTGCCATAATGCTCTTTGATGAATTGGAGGGTCTGGCGCAACTTGTCTTTGGGAAAACCTGTCTTGACGTGCGAGAAATATAGTTCGCAGACCATTCCCCAGGCAACAGCATAGCCGTGTAATACCGGATGATTGATTTCCAAAGCAAAACTTTCAAAAGCATGCCCCACTGTATGTCCCAAATTCAAAGCCTTGCGTATTCCGGTTTCATATGGATCGCATTCGACAATCTTCTCTTTGATTTGAACGGATTTGGCAACCAGTTTTTGCAATGCTTTATAATCTGTTTTGTTGAAGTCGAAATTCAATAATTCAGCCCAATGTTCCGGGGTGCTGATAAGTCCGTGTTTCAACATTTCTGCATAACCGGAAAGCAGATTGTGTAAATCCAACGACTTTAAGAATTCACTGTCTATCAGTACAGATTCAGCCGGAGAGAAGACACCGATTTCATTTTTTAACCCATTGAAATTAATGCCGGTTTTTCCTCCCACGGAGGCATCTACCATGGCAAGTAAAGTGGTGGGGACATTGATATATTTAATGCCGCGCTTGAATGTTGAGGCTGCAAAACCACCCAAATCAGTCACCATTCCTCCGCCCAGGTTGACAAGCAGTGAATGGCGTGTAGCTCCTCGGTCGCCTAATTGTTTCCACACATAAGCCAAGGTGTCGAGGTTCTTATGGACATCTTCTGCGCCGATGCAAATCAGTTGCGCATCTTTCATGAAGCCGGCTTCTTGAATGAGCGGTATGCAGAGTTTGCGGGTATGCTCGTCAACCAGAATGAATAATTTGTCATACGTGCATTGGCTGATGGCATCAGCTAAATTCTCGTTTATACTGTGGCAGATAATAACCTTTTGTTTACTCATAACTTTTATATTTGCCTGCAAATTTAGGTAAAAAAGCAAAAAGATAGGCGTAGTTTGCTTGCAAATAATTACTTTTGTACGTTAAATGCTAAAATAATGAAAGGAATTCTACCCACTTATTGCAGAACCATGGGATATACTCTTTTAATCCTGTGTGTGTTCCTGCCATTGATGATGTTTATGTTTGGAATGATAAACGACAGTAACTTGTTGTTTACCAAAGCTTCTGTGAAGTTACTTATTTGGTTTTCTCTTTTCATGATATTTCTGGCAAAGGTGAAAAACGAGAATGAGGAAACAGCTAAAATCCGTGTTAAGGCCATTTGTTATGCCATTTATCTTTTAGGCATTTATTATATAGTGATGCTTGTCAGGGGAGTCTATGATGGAAACCTTGAAGAAGCCGATAATTCTATTGCTATTGTTTATATGGCTTTCAATGTACTTTGTCTGGAGTTTGGCATTCAAAAGAGTAAGGTAGACAAGCTTTTTAAAAAATAATCTTCTTTTCCGTTAAACCTTTTGAGTGTGGAAGTGTCCAAAGGACATTAGGCATTAAATCTCATTAGGAAAATAGAAAGATGAAGAAATTGATACTTTTGTTGCTACTGGTGTGTACCGGTACAACTCTCTCTTGGGCCCAGGGCAGCAAACGGGTCACGGTAAGCGGAACTGTAGTTGATGGAGATGACAAGAGTCCGATAGCACAGGCTACCGTACAGTTACTTTCTTTGCCGGATAGTACAATGGCAGTAGGAAATGTTACCAATAATAATGGTGTCTTCTCTGTGGCGGCTCGCCCCGGAAAATATGTTTTGAAGATTTCCTTTGTCGGTTATCTGACTCAGGAGAAGCCGTTGCAATTGACTGCCGGCAAGCCTTCTGTTAATGTAGGCACGGTGACTTTGCCCACAGATGATATTATGTTGGGTGAGGCGATTGTGGTGGCTGAGGCTCCTCAAGTTACCATTTCGGAAGATACAATCGGGTATAATGCATCCGCATATCGAACTCCCGAAGGAGCTATGCTGGAAGAATTGGTGAAGAAACTGCCCGGAGCCGAGGTTGATGAAGATGGAAATATCAAAATCAATGGTAAGGAGGTGAAGAAAATCATGGTGGATGGTAAGGAGTTCTTTGGCGGTGATGTGAAGACCGGATTGAAGAACTTGCCTGTCGATATGGTTGATAAATTGAAGACATATGATAAGAAATCTGATTTGGCACGTATTACCGGTATTGATGATGGTGAAGAGGAAACGGTACTGGACTTGACTGTCAAGAAGGGAATGAACCAGGGTTGGTTTGGAAATGTCGATTTGGCAGGAGGTACCGAAGACCGCTATATGGGACGTGCTATGATAAACCGTTTTTATGATAAAACTCAATTTTCTATTATCGGTTCTGCCAATAATGTGAACGACCAAGGATTTTCGGGTGGAGGCGGCGGCCCTCGCTGGAGACGTAATAACGGGCTGAATGCCACAAAAATGTTGGGCGCAAACTTTGCTACGGAAACGTCCAAATTGGAATTGGGGGGTAGTATGCGCTATAACTATCGTGATGCAGATATCATCAGCAGCGGTTATTCTCAACGTTTCTTGCAGAGCGGCAATTCTTATTCAAACACGAATTCAAACAATCGTAACAAAGTAAGTGATTTTAATGCGGATTTCCGTATGGAATGGAAACCCGATTCAATGACGAATATCATCTTTCGTCCTAACGTCTCTTATAATAAGACCGATGGGGCTACAATGAAAGAATCAGGTACTTTCAATGATGACCCTTATAATTATATTGCCAATCCAAACGATTATCTTAATTTTAATGATATGGATGGCAGTGATCCGTTACGCGACATTCGCGTCAATGTGACCAATGAACATGGCTTGTCGGATACTAAGAGTCTGTCTGCCAATGCGACTTTACAGGTGAACCGCAAGCTGAACAATAAAGGACGTAACATCACTTTCCGGGGGTCGTTTGGTTATGGTGATAACGACAATGATCAATATACCCAGTCGGAGACTCGTTATTATCAAATACATAATTATTTGGGAGGAGACTCTATCCAATATCGTAATCAATATATAACGATGCCGACCAAGAATTACAACTATACGGCACAGTTGACGTATAGCGAACCGATTGCTCGGGCTACTTTTCTGCAGTTCAGTTATCGGTTTCAATACAAAAATACTACGAGCGATAAGTCTACTTATGATTTGCAAGGTTTTCCTTGGGAAATCGGTGACGGACTGCCCGAAGGGTATGAAGCTGCGTATGTGGATAGTTTAAGCAAGGATGCCGAGTATAAATACTTTAACCATGATGTTTCTTTGGGTTTGCGTTTCATCCGCGAAAAGTATCAGATGAGTGTGGGAATGTCTTTGCAGCCGCAGAATACCAAACTTTCTTATAAAAAAGGAGCGTATATGGTAGATACCACTCGTACGGTCTTTAATTTTGCTCCGAATCTGGACTTCCGCTATCGTTTCTCTAAAGTGAGTCAGTTGCGTATCACTTATCGCGGACGCAGCAGTCAGCCGAGTATGGAAAACTTGTTGCCGATTGTTGATAACTCAAATCCGCTGAATATCCGTGTCGGTAACCCCGGCTTGAAACCTTCGTTTGCACATACCATGCGCGCATTTTATAATACATATAATGCTGAAAGACAACGTGGAATGGTGGCACACTTGATGTTTACCGCTACGCAGAACAGTATCAGTAACAGTACGCAGTATGATATGGAAACCGGTCGGACCATTGTTACTCCGCAGAACATTAATGGTAACTGGAATGCTTTCGGTATGTTCGGCTTCAATACCGCGCTGAAGAACAAGAAATTCACTATCAACTCTTTTGCACGTGCCAATTACCAGAATCAGGTGGCTTATCTTTATAATAAGGATACAAAGATGGATGACAAGAACACGACTACCGGTTTAACTCTGGCAGAGAATCTGAACGGTTCGTATCGTAACGACTGGTTTGAATTTTCTTTGAACGGTTCTATCGAATATACGGCAGAGCGCAGCAAATTACGCCCGGAAAACAATCAGAACCCTTATACATTTTCTTATGGAGCAAGTACTAATGTCACTCTTCCCTGGCAAATGACTTTGTCCACCAATATCACTAATCAGTCAAGAAGAGGATATAATGATGCCAGTTATAATAATAATGAGTTGATATGGAACGCTCAGATAGCACAAAACTTGCTTAAAGGGGCTGCAACTATTAGTTTTGAAATGTATGACATTTTGAAACAACAGAGCAATATCAGCCGTTCATTGTCTGCCGATATGCGTTCGGTTACAGAATACAATAGTATCAATAGCTACTGTATGCTTCATTTTATTTATCGTTTGAATATCTTTGGAAGTAAGGGGGCACGCGATAAAATGATGAACAGCAGACGAGGCTTCGGAGGTCCGGGATTTGGTCCCGGCGGACATAGAGGGCGCCCATTCTAAAATAAGCATGGAAGAATCTTTTCCCAATCTATATTGTTATAGGTTGGGATTTTTTTTATATGTTTGCTGACGTGTAAATTAGAGTTATGATAGAATGGAGCATATTTAATGAAATATTTACTGTTGCTTTTAACCTGCTTTACTTCTTGATTATTATTGGCACTATTATGATAGTGGTGCTTGATAATCGTAATCCGGTTAAAACAATGGCGTGGGTACTTGTGCTTTTTTTCCTTCCGATTGTCGGACTTATCTTCTATTTCTTTTTTGGTCGGAGCACACGTAAGGAAAAGCTGATTGGCCGTAAAGGGTTTACCCGTCTGATTAAGCGTCCGATGGCAGAATATCAGGCTCAGAAAGCTTTTAAATGTCCTGAAGATCAGCACCAATTGATGCACTTCTTCAGAAATGTGAATAATGCCTTGCCCTTTGAAGGTAACAAAACGGAGGTCTATACAGACGGGTTGTCTATGCTGCAATCATTGATGAAAGCAATCAGTAAGGCGAAGCATCATATTCATTTAGAGTTCTATATATTCGAAGATGACCCTGTGGGCAGGTTGTTGCGTGATTTATTGATTGATAAGGCTCGTGAAGGAGTTGAAATCCGTCTGTTGTATGATGATGTAGGCTGCTGGAAAGTTCCTCATCTCTTTTATGATGAGATGAGAGGTGCCGGTATTGAGGCACGTGGTTTTCTGAAGGTTCGCTTCCCTGTTTTTACGAGCAAGGTGAATTATCGTAATCACCGTAAGATAGTGGTGATTGACGGGAAAGTTGCCTTTACGGGAGGAATGAACATTGCTTTGCGTTACATGAAGGGGTTTCAATGGGGGATTTGGCGTGATACACATATTAAGATAGAGGGGAAAGCTGTGTATGGGTTGCAAACGGCTTTTTTGACAGACTGGTATGTGGTGGATCGTACCCTGATTACTTCTTCCCGCTATTTTCCCGAGATGGATAGTTATGGCAATGCTTTGATGCAGATTGTGACTTCCGATCCGGTAGGGGAGTGGCGGGACATTATGCAGGGATTGTTGATAGCCATCAGCAGTTCACGCAAATATTTTTATATCCAGACTCCTTATCTGCTGCCTACCGAACCTATATTGATGGCTCTGAAAACGGCTGCCCTTGCCGGTGTGGACATTCGCATCATGATACCGGAGCGTGCTGATACGCGCTTGACTCATTTGGCTTCTCTTTCTTATTTGGACGATATGATGCGTGCCGGTGTGAAGATATATCTCTATCAGAAGGGTTTCCTTCATTCCAAATTGATAGTGAGTGATGATACTCTTTCTACAGTTGGCTCTACCAATATGGACTTCCGAAGCTTTGAACATAACTTTGAGGTCAATGCTTTTATGTATGATCGTACCTCTGCACTAATTCTGAAAGAGATTTTCTTGAAAGACCAAAAGGACGCCTTCCTATTGCAGAGAAAACAATGGATAAAGCGTCCGTGGTATCAAAAGGTACAAGAATCTACTATTCGGCTTCTGGCACCGTTGCTCTAAAAAAGGAGAAATTGACGCTGCCGTATATGCGGCGTTCAATGAAATGAGGATCATCCTCAAAGTTTTGATCTTTTCCGTGTTCCAATACCAACAAGCCGTTTTCCTTTAGCAGACCGTTTTCGAAAATATGGCTGGGAATGCTTTGCAAGTCTTTTAATGCATAGGGGGGATCGGCAAAGATGAAGTCAAATTGTTCACTGCATTTCTCTATGAACTTAAAGGCATCTGCACGGACAGGAAAACACTTATCGGTTTTTACTTCACGCATGACTTGAGAAATGAAAGACAGGTGTTGAGGGTCTTTTTCTACCGAGATTACTTTGTCGCAACCGCGAGAGACTAACTCGATGCTGATACTTCCTGTCCCGGCGAAAAGATCAAGTGCAGTTACTCCATCTTCAAAGTCGAAATAGTTATTACTTAGTACGTTAAACAGATTCTCTTTTGCGAAGTCTGTTGTAGGGCGTGCTTTGAAACTGTTGGGCACGTCAAATCGGCGTCGTTTGTATATTCCACTAATTACTCGCATAAAATTAGAGTTTGCATATCAAAAGGTATATCTTCAATTTTGCTTATCTCAGAACGGTTGAACTCAGCTTTCGGATTAATGATAAATACTTGGCGCAGATACTTGCGCAGTCCGGTCAACAATCCTTCTTTGTCTTTAAATTTTCCGGTCAGTTGCAATTCATCTTTTTCTTGATTGTAGCCCAACTGTTGCCATATGTATAATAGGTAATATATACAGTCGGTTGTTTGTTTGCAAGGAAATGAGTTTATTAATAATAGTTTGCTTTTGTCATAGCAGTATACTTCTACCAAATGTTTGCGGACGTGAGCATAGAGCTTTTTACTATTGCCCAATCTGCTTTTTTGCGCAAAGTATTCTGTCAGCGGACTGACCGTTGAGAAGAAACGTGCGGTGGGGAAGTGTTCTGTCAACAATTGATGGGCATGTTTGTCCATGGCAAACAGAATCACTACATTGCTTTTGCCCAATACATTGCATAGCACAATCTCATTATTAACCTTTGGAAAATTATGATAAAATAATGTATCTATCTGTTCGTCTTCGAATAAATCAAAAGGAACAGGAGTGAATCGGGGAGAGTCTACCAAAATGTTTATCCGTTTATAAGGATACTTTAATGCTTCTGTACTTGTTAGCATCTCTTTGATATTGGCAGTCATGGAACAGGAAGCATTGACCGTATAAGAGTCGAAACAGAAGCTGTTCTCTCCCAACGGATTGTAGATAGAAAAAGAAAATCCATCCGCACTGAGGCGGATGGATAATGTATATTGTTCCGATTTTGTAAAATCGATACGTTCAGTCATTCTTATTCCCAGTTACCTGCGTTGTTGTTAGGCTGTTCGATATCACCAACTCTCAAACCGCAGTATTTGCCAAGTTTGCTCTGAAGGTCTTTCAAGTTAGCCAATTCCTGTGCATTCAAACCGCTTAGATATGTTTCATATGGAGTTTGTGCCTGGAATAAGTGCAAAGGAGCACCTGATTTGGTAGTATCGTTGCGGATAGCCATTTCAAATTGTGCACCGTTTCCGAAAGGTACATATCTCATAGAGTCTGCGTTGAAGCCTGCACCATAAATAGTGTCGGTTACAGCCACCCACATCGTATCACGTTTGAAGTTCATCAAACCTTCTTTTTCTACTTCTTTCCAGTTACCTGTTTTCTTTGCCTTGTTGATAATAGCCATAGCTTTCTTTTCAGTCATACCGGCTTCCAATTGAGCATCAGATAAAACTCCTTCTTTCTTTACGAATGGAAGTTTTGCTGTTTTAACAAAATCAATCAAAGTATCAAAGCTGGCAGTATATGCGCCTGCATGTAAATTACGGTATTCCAACTGTGCTTTACGGATGTCGATCAAGCGGGCAATAACTTGTTTTTCTCTAGCTTTTTTAGTGTTGTCAAAGTTGATCGGTCCCACGATGCTACCATAGCATACATAGATTAAACCGATAACGCAGGCAGCCAATACAATATTAATAACTGTTTTCATGATAAATATGTGTTTTTTTTAGTTTATATTCGCATCGCAAAAATAAAACAAATAAATCTAATAACGCACAGTTCAAGGAACTTTTTATTACGCAATTATGATTAATAGTTATTTAGTGCAGCAAATTAAGGGAAATTTTCTATATAAACCAACTTTAGAACAAGAAAAAGCTGTTAAATCTTTAGCAGATTTTCTTTTTTCCCGCCAACAGGATTCGGTTTTTCTTTTAAAAGGGTATGCCGGAACCGGAAAGACGTCTCTCATCGGGGCATTGGTCAAGACTTTGGATCAGTTGCAACAGAAGTGTGTTTTGCTGGCTCCCACCGGTAGAGCCGCAAAAGTATTTTCACATTATGCTAAACATTCTGCTTTCACGATTCATAAGACGATTTACCGTCAGCGCAACTATTCTAATGACATGGACAACTTCTCTTTGGATGACAATCTGCATCAGCAAACTTTGTTCATTGTCGATGAGGCGTCGATGATAGCTAATGATGGTTTGTCGGGGGCAGCTTTCGGAACGGGACGTCTTTTGGACGACCTTATCCAATATGTATATGCCGGTACAGGGTGCAGGTTGATGCTGATTGGCGATACGGCACAGCTTCCTCCGGTGGGCGAAGAACAAAGTCCGGCGCTTTCTCCGGATGTGTTGAAAGGTTATGGTTTGGAGGTGTATGAAGCGCAACTCACTGAGGTGGTTCGCCAGATGCACGATTCAGGTATTTTGTGGAATGCCACGGAGTTACGTCGTTATATTTCGGAAGAAGTGTTCTTTGCGCTTCCTTCCATCCGTGTCGATGGCTTCCCGGATATTCGTATTATTCCGGGGAATGAACTGATAGAGGCTATCAATGACAGTTATGACAATGCTGGGATGGACGAAACCATTGTGGTATGTCGCTCTAATAAGCGGGCTAATATTTATAACAGGGGGATTCGTAACATGATTCTCTATCGTGAGGATGAATTGAACAGTGGTGATTTATTGATGGTGGCAAAGAATAATTATTTCTGGACGGAGCAGTGCAAGGAGATAGACTTTATTGCGAATGGCGATATTGCCGTAGTGCGTCGGGTACGTCGGGTGCGTGAAGCATACGGTTTTCGTTTTGCAGATGTTGTGTTGGCGTTTCCTGATTATGGTGATGTGGAATTGGAGGTTAAGCTATTGCTCGATACTCTCCATACCGATACTCCGGCGTTGCCTAAAGAACAGAACGACAAGCTTTTCTATGCGGTGCTGGAGGATTATGCCGATATCACCGTCAAGCGGGAGCGGATGAAGAAGATGAAGGCTGACCCTCATTACAATGCCCTGCAAGTGAAATATGCTTATGCGGTGACATGCCATAAAGCGCAAGGCGGACAGTGGAAACGTGTCTTCCTCGACCAAGGGTATATGACGGAGGATATGTTGACGCCCGATTATTTTCGTTGGCTTTACACAGCCTTTACCCGTGCCACCGAAACCCTTTATCTGGTGAACTGGCCGAAGGAGCAGATGGAATAGGGAAGGGAACGAAGTGAAGGACCTGGTTACATCTACTTTATGCTTCCGGATTCTTCATTTCATTCAGAATGACAATAACACCAGGCTGGTGAAAAGCCTCCCCGTCATTATCAACATTTATGAATTTATCAATATCCCGTATTTTGCGTAATGCCGGGTGTCTCGGCTATTATTAATGAAGGCAACGGCAACAGGAGCTGATAATCTTTTATGTTCAGTAGTTCTTTGGCTGCTCCCATGCGCTTGAGGAAAGAGAAGCATCCGAAAGTCTGCCCCATTATATTGACTCCTTTTTCCAGCAGACGCGCTCTTATTTCATCGGCTTTATCACTGCCTTTCCATTCTCTGTCCAGCTTCTTCATGGCATCGGAAGCCTTTGCCACCTGATTGTTTGCCAGTAATAGTTCCACCCGCAATGCGTTTTGGTTGGCAATGCGATAGATGAGATGATAAGGTCCTTCAAAGTATTTCTTGTAAAGCGGCTTGTCAAGCATCGGAGATTCGTTATTGCTGATTTTCCACAGATAAGCACTGAGGTATGTATTGCTGTCTATTTTAGCAAAATGCTTGGATGCGTTGGTGTAGTCCTTTATCTCCGCATACATGGTTGCCATGAGCAGTTGGGCGGCGACAAAGGAAACCGGATGGCTCTCCGGCTTGGTTTGTGCGGCATCCGGTGGCAGTGCGTCTGCATATTTTTCCAAAGCTTCTAATTGCTTGGCATAGATAAATTTGACCGGGGTGCGTGTTACATGGTTGCCGTAATCGATATCATTGAAATTGTCGGGAGTGACGTATGGCACGTCTCCAAACAATTGCGTGAGACTTTGATATATCAGCGACTGAATGGTATAGGCAGTTCCCACGTATGGTTTCACGTCATAATCATAGGTTTTGCTTGTCAATATATGAATCATATAATTGCATTGACGAATAGTAGCGTAGGCGGCAGTCCATATTTCGTACACTTCGCTGTCTGTGGGAACCAGCGTAGTGGGATAGTCGGGAATGGGGCCGATGGCACCACAGAAGTTGGCTTCCCATACGCACTCCGTCTGCAGGAAGTCGCGCAGATATTTATTAACCTGCTCCAACAGCTGGATGCATTGTTGTTTGGATGGGGTAAGTTCTTCTTCTGTAATTTCGAAGTCATCCGGTTTGTCTTGTTTGTCGAGTATGCCGTCTCCATTCCGGTCTACAAACTTCCAGAATTCCGGGAAATCGGATTTGAAGTCATATGCTTTGTAGAAAGAATCCAATTGTTTGTAGACATTGGTGTATTTCAGGCTCTGCTGTCCGTCGCGGATGCTTTCTTTGATATCTTCATTATCAATGCGGCCGTCCGGAGCGAAATCTTTGTCCCATTCCGTGAAGAAAGTATCTAATAATTCTTCGTCTACGGAAGTTAAGAGGATGTTGGAAACGGCAGCCATCATGGAGGCCGGGGCATTGTATTGGCTGAAAGAAGCCCGAGTGGGGTCAATGCTGAGCATGGACACATATATATCGCTGATGCTGAAAGCGGTCAATACTTCTTTCAGGGCTTGTTCCGATGCATTCCGGTAGATATCGGTTATCGTGTGGCTCATTTCGTTATAGCCCGCAGCTTTTTTCAGCAGGGTGCAGATGCGGGCTGCTGTCAGTTGGGTGAATATATTGACATTGGTAGCCGGAAGTTTTATGTATCGGTTGATGGAGCGTTCCTCGTCATCGTGATTAATCACATGGTTGATGGCGCGCAAAGTGGTTTTGTGTTCCGAGCGCCTTCCCTTGGTTCCGTTAAAGAAGTTGCCGCTGACTTGTACTTCGAAGTAAAGACTTTCTTGGAACTTCATATTGCCGCTTGCAGAGAAAAGGCCGTAGTCGGTTTCCACTTTACCGCCATATGCTTGTTCTTCTATGTGAGCCAAACTTTTATCTAGCGGAAATACTGTTAGAGTGCTGTTGTGGTCGAAAGCTCCTAATTCGGCATAGCCTTCCACATGATAGGTGATGGAAGGAGGTAGCGGGTCGGGGTCGATACTGTCTTCATTTTTACTGTCGTTGCAAGCAGTGAGGGTGCAAAGTGAGAGGAATAGGACTAAGTGTGAGTACTGTTTTTTCATCATATTGTTTAATGTTTTGTGTTGCTGGTAAATGAATATTTTCAAAAGTAGTAAGTTTTGGGCATATATCAAGAGAAATATTGGATTTTCTTTTGTATAAAAAAAGGTCCCGGTATTGACTTTTTAGTCAAATACCAGGACTGTTCATCATATTTAATATGGATGGATTTTTATTGGATTACAGTGCGGCCAATTCAATGACTTTGTCAACAGCTGTATTCAAGCCATCGGCATTTTTACCGCCGGCTGTTGCAAAGTGAGGCTGACCACCGCCACCGCCTTGGATTAACTTGGCAGCTTCGCGAACCAACTTGCCTGCATTCTGTCCGGCTTTCACCAGATCATCACTAATCATTACTGTCAGCATTGGTTTGTTATTGTCGACACTACCGATAACCACAAACAAGTTGGCGGGAATTTCACCTTTCAACTGGAATGCAATATCTTTCACTACATCGGCAGACATCGGGATAACAGCTTTTACCACTTTTACACCGTTCACTTCTTTGGCATTAGCTACTAATCTGGCTTTCACTTCAGCAGCTTTTTCTTTCATGAACTCGTCTACCTGCTTCTTTAAACCGGCGTTTTCGTCAATATACTTACGGATAGCAACTTTCAGGTCGGGAGCATTGTTGAACAATGCTTTCAGGTCGTTCAGTGTATCTTGAACGGCATCCATCAACTCTTCTACTTTGGCACCGGTAATAGCTTCGATGCGGCGCACTCCGGCAGCGACCGAGCTTTCGCTGATGATACGGACCATACCAATCTTGCCGGTGGCTGATACGTGTGTACCTCCACAGAACTCGATAGAATTGCCAAACTGAACAACGCGAACTTCGTCACCATACTTTTCACCAAACAAGGCGATTGCTCCCAGTTCTTTAGCCTTTTCGATTGGTAGGTTGCGGTATTCGGTCAAAGGAATATTTTCACGAATCTTGGTATTGACCAAATGTTCTACTTCACGGAGCTGTTCGTCTGTCACCTTCTGGAAGTGAGAGAAGTCGAAACGCAAAGATTCGGGAGTTACCAAAGAACCTTTCTGTTCTACATGCGTACCCAATACTTGGCGCAATGCTTCATCCAGCAAGTGAGTACAAGAGTGGTTGGCTGCTGAAGCGGCACGTTTCTCTGTGTCTACACACGCCATCATAGGAGCCTCGATATGTTCAGGCAATTTTTTGGTAATATGAATCGGAAGATTATTTTCCTTCTTAGTATCGATTATTTCGATAGTCTCGAATTCGCTTACGATAACACCTGTGTCGCCTACCTGACCACCACTTTCTGCATAGAACGGAGTATCACTTAATACAATCTGATAAAGTGTCTGGTTTTTCTGTTTTACCTGGCGGTAGCGCAAAATGCTGGTTTCGTATTCGGTAAAATCGTAACCTACAAAATTGGTTTCACCTTCTTTTACAGTAATCCAGTCACCTGTTTCAACGGCAGCAGCATTACGTGCACGTTCTTTCTGTTTCTGCATTTCTGCATTGAATTCCTCTTCGTTTACAGTCATGCCATTTTCGCGAAGAATAAGTTCAGTCAAGTCAAGTGGAAAGCCAAAAGTGTCATACAAGGTGAAGGCATCCACACCACTAATTTCTTTTTTTCCGGAAGCCTGGGTGTCAGCCATGGTTTTGTCGAGCAGGCGGATACCGGTTTCCAATGTGCGTAGGAATGATTCTTCTTCTTCTTTGATTACTTTTTCTATTAGTGTTTTTTGAGCATTTAATTCGGGATAAGCTTCGCCCATGTTCTCAATCAGGACGGGCAACAGCTTGTACATAAATGCTTGTTTCTGACCTAAGAAAGTATAACCATAACGAACGGCACGGCGGAGGATACGGCGGATCACATAACCTGCCTTGGCATTGCTCGGTAATTGACCGTCGGTGATAGAGAATGCAATGGTACGGATGTGGTCGGCGATAACCCGCATGGCGATATCCTTTTGGTTATCCTGACCGTAAGCAGTGCCTGCCATTTCAGCAATTGCTTTGATGATAGGCTGGAATACATCAGTGTCATAGTTTGAAGTCTTGCCCTGAAGGGTACGGACCAGACGTTCGAATCCCATACCGGTATCAATCACCTTTGCGGGAAGGCCTTCCAATGAACCGTCAGCCTTACGGTTGAACTGCATGAATACAAGGTTCCAAATTTCAATCACTTGTGGATGATCCTTGTTTACCAGTTGATTGCCGGGAAGTTGAGCTTTTTCTTCTTCCGAACGTGAATCGATATGAATTTCGGAACAGGGGCCGCAAGGTCCGGTATCACCCATTTCCCAAAAGTTATCGTGCTTGTTTCCATTCAGAATATGATCTTTCGGTAAGAACTGTTCCCAATATCCGGCCGCTTCGTTATCACGCTCCAATCCTTCTTCGGGGCTTCCTTCGAATACGGTAGCATACAAATCTTTAGGGTCTATTTTCAATACATCTACCAAATATTCCCATGCCCAACTGATAGCTTCTTTCTTGAAGTAATCTCCGAAAGACCAGTTACCCAGCATTTCGAACATGGTGTGATGATAGGTGTCGTGTCCAACTTCTTCCAGGTCATTGTGTTTTCCGCTTACGCGCAAACATTTTTGTGAGTCCGCCACTCTTTTGTTCTTGGCAGGGTGGTTGCCCAAAATAATGTCTTTGAACTGGTTCATACCTGCATTGGTGAACATTAATGTGGGGTCATCTTTAATGACCATTGGAGCCGATGGGACGATTTGGTGTCCTTTCGACTCGAAAAAGCTTTTGAAAGAATCTCTAATTTCTTTAGCTGTCATCATGTCGCTTAATATATTGTCTTCTAGTTAATATTCTCAAAAAGGATTTGCAAAGATAATTGGTTTTATTATTTTTGTCGACAAGAATTGTGCAAAATATTGATGTGTTGTGCATTAAAAACTTCAAAAAGCAGAAATAGATGCGTAAAGTCTACTATATTTATAATCCTAAAACCAGAACTTACGACCGTATTTACCCCACAGTGAGGCAACGTGCCATAAGCATCTTGCGCCGTTTGTTTGTGGGGATGGGTCTGGGGGCAGGCAGTTTTATCATTCTATTGTTCATTTTTGGTTCACCTTCCGAAAAGGAACTTCGTATAGAGAATGCACGTTTGCTGGCGCAGTATAATGTATTGTCTCATCGTTTGGACGAGGCGCTGGGAGTGATGCAGGATATCCAGCAGCGTGATGACAATTTGTATCGGGTGGTGTTGCAGGCCGATCCTGTTTCGGATGCGATTCGTAAAGCAGGTTATGGAGGAACGAATCGTTATGAGCAGTTGATGGATATGGCAAATGCCGAGCTGGTAATGAATACCACTCAAAAGATGGATATGTTGAATCGCCAACTTTATATTCAGTCGAAATCTTTTGATGAGGTGGTGGATTTGTGTAAAGGACACGATGAAATGTTAAAGTGTATTCCGGCCATTATGCCGGTATCCAATAAGGATTTAAAGAAAACAGCTTCGGGGTATGGTACACGTATCGACCCTATTTACAATACGCCTAAGTTTCATGCCGGAATGGACTTTTCTGCCAATATCGGTACACCCGTATATGCCACCGGAGACGGTAAAGTGATAAAGGCAGGGTGGGAGACCGGTTATGGAAATTTGATTCAGGTCGATCACGGATTCGGCTATGTGACTTGGTATGCACATCTGAGTAAATATAAAGTTCGTCCGGGCCAGAAAGTGGTGCGTGGCGAAGTAATTGGCGAAGTGGGGAATACAGGAAAGAGCACGGGACCTCATTTGCATTATGAGGTGCATGTGAAGGGTAAAGTGCAGAATCCGGTGAATTATTATTTCATGGATTTGAGTGCGGAAGATTATGATAAGATGGTGCAGATAGCTGCTAATCATGGTAAGGTTTTCGACTGATTTATGATTTGCAGTGTGTGCTAAATAAATTCTTGATAAAATGGCATATAATCCGAATAAAGAGCTAAAGCTTTACTACTCAATAGGTGAGGTGGCAAAGATGTTTAATGTTAACGAATCGCTATTGCGTTTTTGGGAGAAAGAATTTCCATTCATTACTCCCAAAAAAGCAGGGGGGAATGTGCGTCAGTATCGTAAAGAGGATATTGAGAATATTCGTTTAGTGTATCATTTGGTGAAGGAGAAAGGACTTACGCTTCAGGGAGCTAAGCAGAAATTGAAGGTAAGCAAAGATACATCTATCCGTACAACGGAGATTATCGACCGTTTGTTGCTTGTGCGCGAGGAACTGGCAAGTATGCGAAAAGAATTAGATTATCTGACATAATACTCCTGCCATTTATCAAACAGCCGTTATTATCCATACACCGTAGGGAAGCCAGTTTAGTTTCCCTACAGTGACGAAATATGATATTATACACAATACCTAATTAGGTAGATCTTCAAATTTCTCGATGCGTGTGACTGTCTTCACTTCACTGATTTTCCGTAAGTTTGTAGAGATGGTTCTTACATCATCTACATCATGCACAAACAATTGGATTCTTCCTTCAAAAATACCATCGTTTGTTTCTATAGTCAACTTATGAATATTTACATTCAGTTGCTGGGAAATTATTTCTGTGACTTTATTTAGTAGTCCTATGTGGTCTATTCCTTTGATATATAGATTGACGGGGAAATATAGAGACTTGCCTGTTTCCCATTGAACAGCCAAAAGTCTGTTACCATAGCTGCTTTTTAGTTTGGTAGCTAAAGGACATTGACGTTTGTGAATGATGATTCGATTATTGTCATCAATATATCCCAATACGTCATCTCCCGGAATAGGCTTACAACATTCGGCTATTACATAGTTCTTTTGAATAGCTTCAGGAGTAAGCTTCAGGATTTTTTTACTGTCAATCTTTTGTATCGGCTCTTTTTCTTCGGACTTATCCTTATTACTCTTGTTGCCACCGAAAGCAAAAGAAATGTATTTTTTCCAATTGCTTGTGGCAGGCTTGTCTTTTAACTCGTTTTTATCGTTATCGCCTGGAATAATGGTTTTGAAACCAATGGCGGAGAACAACTCTTCCTGTGTTCTTAGGTTGTGTAAAGTGCAGAGTTTCTGTATATTGTCGGGAGTAAATTCCAATCCTTCTTTATTGAAGAAGTCACGTAGTATTTCTTCTCCGCTTTGTTGCATGCCGCGTTGCTCACGCTTTAATATGGCCATAATTTTGGCTTTAGCCTTAGCTGTGGTAGCAAAGTTAATCCATGACGGTTGGACGTGCTGTGACTTAGAAGTCAGAATTTCCACCTGGTCTCCACTTTGCAGTTTGTGGCTGAGGGGTACCAGTTTATGATTCACTTTAGCACCGATGCAGTGGCTTCCCAGAAAAGTATGGATAGAGAATGCAAAATCCAGTGCCGTACAGTTTTGCGGCATCGTTTTTATTTCTCCTTTCGGAGTAAAAACAAAGATTTCGGATGCGAATAGATTTAATTTGATGGTGTCTAGAAAATCCATAGCGTCCGGTTGCGGGTCATCTAGAATTTCTTTGATGGTACGTAACCATTTTTCTAGTTCACCTTCGTCTTCGCTGCCTCCTCCTTCTTTATATTTCCAATGTGCGGCAAAGCCTTGTTCGGCAACGTCGTTCATACGTTCGCTGCGTATCTGCACTTCAATCCACTGCCCTTTATTGCTCATCAGCGTGACGTGTAGAGCTTGATATCCGTTGGATTTTGGGTGGCTTACCCAATCACGCAGGCGGTCGGGGTGTGGCTTGTAAATTTTGGAAACCGACACATATATATTAAAGCACTCATTGAGTTCTTCTTCGGGATCTTTGGGGGTGAAGATAATGCGGACAGCGAGTATATCATAAATTTCTTCGAACGTGATATGCTTAGTCTGCATTTTGTTCCAAATGGAGTAAGGAGACTTGACTCGCGCCATCAGTCGGTAACTGATGCCCATTTTGTCCAGTCGCTCACGGATAGGAGCCGTAAATTCACGAAAAACCTCTTCACGTTCTGCCTGTGTTTCTTGCAGTTTCGCTTCAATTTGAGCGTATTCTTCGGGATGTTCATATCGGAAACTGAGATCTTCCAATTCTGTCTTTATTTTGTTAAGACCCAAACGGTTGGCAAGCGGAGCATAGATATATAAGGTCTCACCGGCTATTTTATATTGCTTGTTGGGTAACATTGACCCCAATGTGCGCATATTATGGAGTCGGTCGGCTATCTTGATAAGGATGACACGGATGTCATCACTCATGGTCAACAGCAGTTTTTTGAAATTCTCTGCTTGAGCCGAAGCTCTGTCACCGAATATGCCGCCGGATATTTTAGTTAGTCCATCTACGATTTGGGCAATCTTCGAGCCGAACAGGTTCTCAATATCTTCTACTGTGTAGTCGGTATCTTCAACTACATCATGTAACAAGGCCGAACAAATAGAGGTGGAACCTAGTCCGATTTCAGTACACACAATTTTGGCAACTGCTATCGGGTGCATGATATAAGGTTCACCCGAACGTCGTTTTACTCCTTTGTGGGCTTGCTTGGCAAAATTGAATGCCTTTGTGATGATTTCTACCTTCTTTCTATGTTTGGTTGCGAGATAACTGTCCAAAAGTTCTTGAAAACCTTGGTTTATCATCTCTTCGTCAGCTTGTTCCTGAAGTTGTTTTTCATCCGTCATATCTGCCTCCTATATAATCTATAATGCAAAAATATACAAAAAACATCTTTATGCAAGCGATTTCGGTAAATCTATCGTGTTAAATCGTTCTTTTTTACTAATTAGCGTATTCTCAATGATTTTCCGGCTCTGATATTATTGCCTTTTATATTGTTAAGACGTCTCAGTTGGTTGACGGAAACATGGTATTTGGCTGCAATTCCTCCCAACGTATCACCGGATTTGATTTTATGATACACAGCTCCTTTGGATGAAGTGCGGATGCCGGTGTTGTCTTTGATGGCTACGGCTTTCCTCTTTTTTAGATATTCGTTTGCCTTATATGCAAAGATGCTGTCCTGACGGTCAATAAAACTACTGACTGTATTGTTGGGCAGACGCAGTACGCATAATTCGCTGTTGCCGGGAACGATATCCTTTTTATATTGTGGATTCAGGCTGCGTAATTGGTCAATGTTGAGGTTGCAGACTTCTGCTACTTGTTGCAGATGAAGGTCTTTATGGATATGGATAGTATCTGTTGCCGATGGGAGCTGAGTTTCCATCGGGCAAATATCATGTTCGCAATAATAGGTCATAATATAGTTGGCTGCAATAAAAGCAGGTACATATCCTCTGGTTTCTTTAGGTAAGTAATTATAGATAGTCCAATAGTCTGTTGCACCGCCGGCACGTCGTATTGCTTTGTTGATGGTACCCGGACCGCAATTGTAGGCAGCTAATACGAGGTTCCAGTCCTGATAGATGGCATAAAGATCTTTTAGATAACGTGCGGCAGCCCAAGTCGATTTGATAGGATCGCGCCTTTCATCTATCAAGCTATTGTTTTTCAGTCCGTATATTTTTCCTGTTCCCAACATGAACTGCCACAAGCCGGTAGCTCCCTGCCGGGAAACTGCTACGGGATTTAGTGCAGATTCAATGATTGGAAGATATTTTAATTCCATGGGAAGATCATATAAATCAAGTGCTTCTTCAAAAATAGGCATATAGAAGTTTGCCGCTGCCAGCATAAAAGAGACTTTATTGCGCAGACGGCTGGCATACATATCTATAAATTTTCTAACGGCTTCATTGTAAGGCATTTCTATGATAGACGGAATACGAGACAAACGATCCATATAAATAGAATCGCTGACAATGGGGTTGACTGAAGTCATTTTACAGTTCTCGCCCATACTGATGTAATTCTTTGACTGCCAATCCCAAAAGAGGCTGTCCATTTCTGACTGCATACTTTCAGGAATGTCGATTACTTCTTCTTTTCCTGTTGTTTGTGAGTGAACAGTGATACTTTGTGTTTGTGCACTGATTCCTGTCGTTCCTATAAGTGCGAATAAGCCAATTAAAAAGTTTTTCATGCAATTTAAAATTTGAGGCTGCATTGTAAACCGATTGCATTACCACCGATTTTATTGCGACCATCGTTAAAAATAACAGGTTCAATCTTGAGACCCAAGTCTTTTGAAATATCAAAATCCGAAAGTTCGGCATCTACATAAGCGTCTATCACAGACAATAGGTATACACCGATAAACGCGAATATACTTAAGTCGCGTTGGCGGCGATATAGGTCCTTCCTTTTTCTGAAAATTTCCTTGTATCGTTCTTCCTGACCGGAAATATCCGCATTGGGCGGAAGAAAATCTTCATAGCTTTTTGTATTGGGATCATCGTCCATGATATCAAGATATGCCTGTGAGTAATCTTTGTACATTTTGCCATTCCAACTCAGCGCATAGGCACAGCCCATAAACCCGCCGTATACGATAGGCAGTTTCCAATATTTCCTATTGTAAATCTGTCCTCCTCCCGGGATAATCAAAGCCAACCATGTAGCACGGTTCGAATTGGGAATAAATCTTTTCTTTTCCGTTGGAAGTGCGTTCTGTATGGAGTCGTTTTTCTTTGCCAGCAGTGCGGTGTCGATCGGAGCTTCCAACTTCTCTATTTCTTTTTGGTTCAGTATAGCCAAACTGTCGGTCGTTATACTATCTGTAGCCAAACTGTCTGTGATTGCTTGCTGTTTGAGAGCCAGCGAATCTACACGTACTCCCATTCGGCGTTGACGTGCTTTTTGTCCGTAAACATCCGTACTCCCGGTCCATAACAGACACAAGAGCAAAAGAGACAGTAGTTTATATGTAGATATTCTTTTTTCCAATGTCGTAATAACGCTTTATTCTTTCTTCTTTAGCAAATCAAATATTTCCATGATACGCTCCAAATCTTCTTCATTATTAAAAGGAATGCTGATTTTGCCTTTTCCTTTAGTTGTACATGATAACTGTACTTTTGAACCGAAGAAACCGCATAAATGGTTTTGCAGGATAACATACTCCTCCGAAAGTTTACTGCCTTTCGGCTTTATTTTCTTGCCACCGCTGTCTATGGTTTCACCGCTTGTCAGTGCTTTTACTATTTCTTCCACTTTGCGTACCGAATACCCCTGTGTCTGTATTTCATTAAATATTCGTATTTGGGTTTTAGGGTCATCTAATGCCAGCAATGCGCGGGCGTGTCCCATGTCTATTTCGCGGTTCTTTAACGCTACCTGAATCTGTGCCGGTAGTTTTAACAGGCGAAGATAGTTGGCTATCGTAGTACGTTTCTTGCCGACACGCTCACTCAGCCGTTCCTGTGTCAGCTCATATTGTTCCAATAAATGCTGATAAGCCAAGGCTATTTCCAATGAATTCAAATCCTCCCGCTGGATATTTTCAATTAATGCCATTTCCATCACATTTTCGTCATCGGCTGTGCGGATATAGGCAGGAATGGTTTTTAGTCCGGCTTGGACAGAGGCACGGTAACGACGCTCCCCGGCTATGATTTGATAAGAGTCTTCACTTAGTTGACGTAACGTTATAGGTTGAATAATACCAATTTCCGCGATAGAGTCTGCCAACTCTTGAAGTGCTACCGGGTCAAATTCACGACGCGGCTGATTCGGGTTGACGGAGATTTTGCTCAGTTCTATTTCATTAATAGAAGAAGAACCGGAGGTCTTTACTTCTTCGGTTGAAATCAGTGCGTCAAGTCCGCGTCCTAAAGCAAATTTCTTCTGTACTGCCATCGTTTACTTATTGTTACGTGTTATAATTTCTTGTGCTAACGCTAAATGGTTCTTGGCTCCGGTTGAGTCGGCATCATATAGAATGACAGGTATGCCGTGGCTGGGAGCTTCGCTTAGTTTAACGTTTCGCTGTATAATCGTCTTGAATACCAGTTCCTGAAAGTGTCTTTTCACTTCATCGTAAATTTGGTTGGCCAGACGAAGACGTGAATCGAACATAGTCAGCAAGAAACCTTCTATTTCCAGTGACGGGTTCAGTTTCGATTTTATAATTTTAATGGTGTTCAGCAATTTGCTGATGCCTTCCAAGGCAAAATATTCACACTGCACAGGAATGATTACAGAATCTGCTGCTGTCAGTGCGTTTATTGTGATGAGTCCCAATGAAGGCGAACAATCTATCAGAATATAGTCATATTCGTTTTTCATTGGACCAAGCACTCTTTTCATTATCTTTTCACGGTCTTCCAGGTTCAGCATTTCTATTTCCGCCCCTACCAGGTCAATGTGAGAAGAAACAATGTCGAGTCCGTCGATGTCGGTGGTATAAATTGCTTCCCGTATATCGGTTTTGTTGATAAGACATTCATAGATAGAACACTCTACCTCTTTAATGTTCACGCCCAATCCAGATGATGCATTGGCCTGTGGGTCAGCATCAATAACCAATACTTTTTTCTCTAGTGTAGCTAGAGAAGCAGCCAGGTTGATAGTGGTGGTAGTTTTACCTACTCCACCTTTTTGATTGGCTAAAGCAATAATTTTTCCCATATTAATCAGTTTTTTCTCGCTGCGAAGTAACTAATAATAGATGAGCACACCTATTAAAATCAGCAGACATTAGCAAAACTGTTGATAACTCATTGGTTTTGTTAATAACTCAACTGGGACAAAGATAATTATTTCTTGCTAATTCTATTTCAATTTTAGCATTGGGTTGTAGAAGATTAAGATAATTTTCTATTCTCAGGGGGGATAGTTCGGCTAAAGAGTTGTATCTTTACACTCCAAGAAAAAATAGAGATTTAATGAGTATGAAGAAAGAAAAACCATTGATATTGTTGTCTAATGATGACGGAGTGAATGCTAAAGGGTTGAATGAATTGATTCGTGCATTGCGCGGATTGGGAGAGATTATTGTGATGGCTCCGGACGGACCGCGTTCCGGTGCATCCGGCTCAATCACTTCTGAGCATCCTGTCAGATATTATAAAGTACGCGAAGAAGAAGATCTGACTGTATATAAATGTAGTGGTACTCCGGTTGATTGTGTGAAGTTGGCTTTGCATGCTGTTGTTCCCCATCGTCCTGATGTGGTGATAGGTGGAATCAATCATGGTGACAATTCGGCTGTGAATGTACATTACTCCGGCACAATGGGAGTGGTGATCGAAGGTTGTTTGAAAGGGATTCCCTCTATAGGCTATTCTTTGTGTAATCATTTGGCTGATGCTGATTTTTCAGCATTATTGCCTTATATCCGCAGAATAACAGAAGAGGTGCTTGAACATGGTTTGCCGGCCGGTATTTGTCTGAACGTGAATTTCCCGGATGTCGCTGAGTTTAAGGGAGTACGTATTTGCCGTCAGACGAACGGTACTTGGGAAAAGGAATGGAAAGTCTGCACACACCCCAGAGGCGGAGAATATTATTGGCTGACAGGGCAGTTTGTGAATCATGAGCCTGAAGCTGTTGATTCTGATCATTGGGCATTGAATCACGGTTATGTTGCCATTACGCCTACACAGATAGATGTTACGGCTTATAGCATAATAAAGGACTTGAAAAACTGGAAATTAGACGTATGAAATACTATTTGATAGTAGGCGAGGCATCAGGGGACTTGCATGCATCCAATTTGATGCGTGCTTTGCAGCAAGAGGATTCTCAGGCAGATTTCCGTTTCTTTGGAGGTGATAAAATGAGTGCTGTCGGGGGAAGCAGGGTGAAGCATTATAAAGAGCTGGCTTATATGGGATTTATACCTGTATTATTGCATTTGCGAACCATTCTTCGTAATATGCGACAATGTCAGGAGGATATTGTCGCATGGCAGCCTGATGTGGTTATTTTGGTGGATTATCCCGGGTTTAATTTAAAAATCGCCGAGTATATTAAGAAGAACACTCAAATACCTGTCTACTATTATATTTCTCCCAAGATTTGGGCATGGAAAGAATATAGAATAAAGAACATTAAGCGGGATGTGGATGAACTGTTTTCCATTCTTCCGTTTGAAATCGATTTTTTTGCAGGATATCGTTATCCTATTCATTACGTAGGAAATCCGTGTGTGGATGCGGTCGATGAATATTGCAAAGGAAATGTGGAAACTTTCGGTGCTTTTGCAGCCGAAAACGGTTTGAATGACAAGCCGGTAATTGCCTTGCTTGCCGGCAGCCGTAAACAGGAGATTAAGGATAATCTTCCTAAAATGTTGGAGGCGGCTGCACCTTTTACAAAGGATTATCAATTGGTGCTTGCCGGTGCACCGGGCATGGAATCTTCTTATTATTCAGGATACTTGAATCCGAAAGTTCCTGTTAAGATAGTCTTTGGACAAACTTATAGATTGTTGCGGCAGGCACAGGCGGCGTTGGTGACTTCGGGAACAGCCACATTGGAAACGGCATTGTTCCGGGTTCCACAGGTGGTGTGCTATCATACTCCTCTTGGAAAGTTTATTGCATTTTTGCGCCGGCATATTCTGAAGGTGAAATATATTTCATTAGTTAATCTGATTGCCGATAAAGAAGTTGTCCGTGAGTTGGTTGCTGATACAATGACTGTTGCGAATATCCGTTCGGAACTTGAGTCTGTTTTATATAATAAGGTGTATAGAGAACAAATGATGGTTGAGTACGAGCGTATTATCCAGATATTGGGACCGGCAGGAGCTTCCCGGCAGGCGGCACGACAGATGGTGTCTTTATTGAAGAAATAAACTTTTTAAGGGATATTTTTGTTGTTTCGGGAATAATGAACCAAAATCCCGGAGTATATGAAATATAACTTAAAAAGTTTTTTGGCGACAGGATTTCTTGTTGGGATATCTGTCTTTTATGGTTGTAGAAATGGCAACGGTAGAACGTCCTCTGACGGATGAGACTTCCCCCTCATTTACTCCATTCGATTTACCGGAATTAAAATAGAGATACCACATATAAATAAACTACTGCTGCCGGGATAGCGAGGATGGCACTGTCAAAACGGTCAAGTATTCCACCATGTCCCGGCAGAATGTTTCCGGAATCTTTCAATCCCAGATAACGCTTGAACAGTGACTCACTCAAGTCACCCCATGTACCGAATACGACGATAGTCAATCCTAGTCCTACCCACACTCCTGTTGACATAAATGGGAAAAAATAAGCCATGACAAAAGCAGCGATAATGCTGAATACACCGCCACCGATAGAACCTTCCCATGACTTCTTGGGTGAGATGCGTTCAAATAGGCGGTGCTTTCCGAAGAGCATTCCGGTACAATAAGCACCGGTGTCATTCACCCAGTTAAAGATAAAGATGGAGAGAGGAAGAATAGGATTGTATTGTGAAACACTGATTGTTTCATCAGAATGGAATGCCAATACATTTAATAAGGCGAACGGTAATGCAAGATAAATTTGGCTGAACATGGCGTAAGCCCAATTGTTCAACGGATTTTTCTTCTTGAGATACAGCTCGCTTACCATTAGGTAGATGATTAGTGCCAAATAGGGAACGAATATACCTGTTTGAGCGGGGTTGATGCCATAATAGAAAAAGCATAGAAATAAGAATATGCCTCCTAATATGCAGATACGCTTATTCATCTGCACGTCTTCTTGCTTGTTGATTAAATTGCCAAATTCATTAATGGCTGCTGCACTGATGATAGCAAACAAGATGCCGAATGAAACGGGACCTCCTAGTATGCAGCCGATTAATACAGCTACAAAAATAATCCCGGTAATGGCACGTTGCATGAAATTGTTTTTCATGGTAATTTTATTATGTAAATATACTAATGCCATCCCATATTTTCTTTGTCTGTCTTGACTTGAAAATATAGAATGGCAATACTTTTTTATTTATGCTTCTTCTTTTTTTTCTTCTATTTCCTTTTCATCAAAGTTTTCAGTTTCTTTTATGGTTTTAGAAGCACCTTCTTCGGCTGCCATAATTTCTTCTGAGCGTGAGGTCCAAGGGCGTTTGCCAAATATGCGTTCGACATCTTCGGCAAAAATAACTTCTTTTTCAACCAAAAGGCGGGCTAGCTTGTTGTGTCCGTCTTTGTGCTCGGACAAGATTGCTTTGGCACGGTCATATTGTTCGTTAATCATGCGTTTAACTTCTTCATCAATAAGTTCGGCTGTGCGATCGCTATATGGTTTGCTGAAAGAATATTCTTCATTACTGTAATAACATAAGTTCGGCAGCTTGTCGCTCATTCCGGCGTATGCAATCATGCCGTAAGATTGTTTGGTCACTCTTTCCAAGTCGTTCATTGCTCCGGTTGAGATATGTCCGGTGAATAACTCTTCGGCAGCACGCCCGCCTAAAGTAGCACACATTTCGTCCAACATCTGCTCTTTAGTGGTGATTTGCCTTTCTTCGGGCAAATACCACGCAGCACCCAAAGCGCGGCCACGCGGAACAATGGTGACCTTGATTAATGGATTGGCATGTTCCAGGAACCATGAAAGAGTGGCATGACCGGCCTCGTGTAAAGCAATCGTATTTTTCTCGGCAGCGGTCATAATTTTGGTTTTCTTTTCCAAACCACCGATGATACGGTCTACTGCATCCAGAAAATCCTGTTTTCCCACGGCAGGTCTGCCATGACGGGCAGCAATCAGGGCGGCCTCATTACATACATTGGCAATATCTGCGCCGCTGAATCCGGGAGTCTGACGGGCTAATAAATCGATGTCTACCGAATGATCCAGCTTCAAAGGCTTTAAATGTACGCCAAACACTTCTTTGCGTTCATTCAAGTCGGGTAAATCAACATGAATTTGACGGTCAAAACGTCCGGCACGAAGCAATGCTTTATCGAGGATATCTACACGGTTGGTAGCGGCCAAAATAATGACGCCACTGTTAGAGCCGAAGCCATCCATTTCGGTTAATAATTGGTTCAGTGTGTTTTCGCGTTCGTCATTTCCACCCATACTCGGGTTTTTACCGCGTGCACGTCCTACTGCGTCAATTTCGTCAATGAAAATTATACAAGGAGCTTTTTCCTTGGCCTGACGGAAAAGGTCACGAACACGTGAAGCACCTACACCCACAAACATTTCAACGAAATCAGAGCCGGATAATGAGAAGAACGGAACATCTGCTTCACCTGCCACAGCTTTTGCAAGCAGGGTTTTACCTGTTCCCGGAGGGCCTACAAGCAAAGCGCCTTTAGGTATTTTACCTCCAAGTTCCGTATATTTCTGTGGTTGTTTCAGAAACTCTACAATTTCTTCTACCTCCTGCTTTGCTTCTGCCTGACCGGCTACATCCTTAAATGTAATTCGGTTGGTCTTGTCTCCCTTTTCATATACTTGGGCTTTACTTTTACCTACATTAAAAGGATTGGCGCCACCCGAACCTCCGCCTCCGCTCATACGGCGCATGGCAAACATCCAAATACCGATTAGAAGTAGGAAAGGAGCGATATTCCAAAACAGAGCGCCGAAATAGTCACGTTTTTTCTCGTAACTGATCGAGCCCGTAAAATGACCCTCTTCCTGAGCTTTTTCCAAAAATTTGTCCAATGATTCTATCGAACCGATTTCTACACTCAGTGAGGGACTTCTTCCTACTCTCTTATAATCATTCTTGAATACATCTTTGATATACTCAGGTTTGATAAACATTTCAACTGTATTATTGTCATAGGCAATGATTTTATTCGCATACCCCTTATTCACCATGTCTTTAAACTCGGTATAAGTGATTTGCTTATCTATTCCTCCTTCCTGATTGGAAAAATAGAGGATACCAAAGCTCATTGCGATGATAACATATAACCAGCTTAAATTAAAGCGTGGCATATTTATTTTAGGCTTGTTGTTATTATTAGTTTCACTCATTTTTTTTCTATCAAATGTTTAATCTAAATCGGGTAAGTAGGTAAGCTTGGCATCTGCCCATAGGTGCTCCAGATTATAGAAATCTCTGACCTCGGGTAGGAATACATGTACTAAGACATCACTATAGTCCATTGCTACCCATTGTGCATTTTGGAGTCCGTCTATTGCAGTCGGCTTATTATCTGTTGCTATACGGACATAATCTTTTACCGAGTCGACAATCGCTGTGACTTGGCTGGGAGAATTTCCCTGACAGATAACAAAATAATTGCAAATCGTATCGTCAATGGAACTAAGGTCTGCTATAACAATGTTTTTACCTTTTTTTTCTTGAATACCTTCTGTTATTTTTTTTACTAAATACTTTGCTTCGTTCATTCTATTTAATACTAATTTTACTCAATAGTCTACATTTACAACAAAGTACAAAGATACTTGGTTTTCTAATTACAACGAAAAAATGTGCTTGAAATATGCGCTCTTTTTGTTTTTTTTAGTTAGAGAACCTTTTAATATTAGGTTAATCCCTTAGATAAGTTTTGATTTACCTCTGTTTTTACCTCAAATATATTAAAGGATGAAAGATAGGGTGGTCGTACTGGACAAACAGAATGGCTCTTTGAATGTTTTGCCGGAGTTGGATGTGTTTGTTTCGGATGTCAGATTGGATATTTATAAATATATTCTGATTATTAATAAATTAGATGGATATGATTTACCGGTTTCTGCATTCATGGATAAATTAGATGGTTCAATGAAATCAGGAGTGGCAATCAAAGAAAAGCGTGCAATTGCAACGGAACTCCCTCGTTGGAATAAAGATAACTGTATTCAATGTACCAATCAGTTCTTTTTGAGATATTTTTGTGTCATTTAAACGAATATCCTTAGCCCCTTGGCGGAATAATTTAATATTTACCTTTTGAAGCGTATCTTTTTTCTCGAATTTTACAACTATGCCTGCTTCTTCGGCATTAAACATGAGCATATCCGATGTATCGTTAGTACGATGGCTTTTACCAATCGTACCAACATAAATCGATTCGAGGATATTCGTCTTACCAGCCCCATTGGTGCCGTGCAGAACGATAATCTCAGGGTTAAACTGTATCTGTACATCCTTATAATTACGAAACTGAAATAACTGCAGTGAGTCAATTCTCACCGATTATGCCTCCTCTTGTGTAATCACGAGGTCTACATCGAGACCTTCACAAGAAATCACATCACCAACGCGGCATTTCTTGCGTTTTTCCGTTACGACCTGACCATTCAAGGTAAGGATGCCTTCATCGATGAAAGATTTAATTTGACCACCTGTTTCAATGATGCCTTCTAACTTCAACAACTGATCAATTTGAATGTACTCCGTATGAATGGGTACCTGCTGTTGCTCTTTCATAACGTTCTCCTAAAGTGATAAAGGTTAAGCATTTGTGCGAACTGGTGTTACTACGTATGTATAGTTCGGATTATTGTCTTGGCGAATGACAACTGGACCATTTTGTTTTAAGAACAAGTGGATATTGTCGCCTGTGCTGTGGCGCAAGATATCAGAGATATAGCGACCATTGAAGGAGATTGTGAAAGGTGTACCTTTAAATTCAACAGCTACATCTTCTTTTGCCATACCGATTTCAGTATTTTGAGTAGACAATGTAACATTACTTTCAGACCAATCATAACGAATTACGTTATAGCTGATGTCTTTAGCTAATAAGGATACGCGGTCAACGGCACCAGCGAATTCGCGGCGGTCGATCACAGCACTAGAGTCAAATTGGGAAGGAATTACCTTTTCATATTCAGGATATGTGCCATCGATTAAGCGAGAAATAATATAAATAGATTCAAAATTAAATACGATTTGTGTGCGATTCCAAATGATATTGATCATGGCTGGATTATCTGTTGGTAATAAACGAGATACTTCAGCCAACGTTTTTGTAGGAATGATAGCGCGCATTGGAGTAGTTGCTGGCTCATCGATAGTAATTTTTTTAACAGCCATACGGTGTGTATCGGTAGCAACCATAGTGACTTCGTTTTCATTGATTTCAAGAAGAGCACCGGTAAAAACAGGACGATCTTCATCAGTAGCAGCTGCATAATTTGTTAAATCGATGAGTTCTTTCATAGCAAAGCTATCGATGTTTACATGATCTTGGTCGTGAATTTGTTCAACCAAGGAGAAATCATCTGGGTGTAATGTGACAAGGTTAAATTCGGAAGATCCAGATGTGATTGTCAAAGAATTTCCGTCTTCTGGTTTGTAAAGTTCGATAGTATCGCCAGGCAATTTGCGGATTAACTCTTGGAAATAACGGGAACCTACTACTAATGTGCCAGGTTCTTTAATGTCGCCGTCGATGGTTAAACGAATGCCTAGTTCAAAGTCGTTACCTTGCAATTCTACTTGACCATTTTTTGTAGTCATATAGATAGCACCTGGTAAATTGGAACTTGTTTTATTTTGAGATACCTTTTGCAATACGTTGATTGCTTTTTGGAGATTTGCTTTTGGGAATGTAATATGCATTTATAACTCCTTTATGATTTGTATGTTTGTTTGTAATATTCTATGTTTGCTACCGTAGAATCTCTATAGATATTCTGCGATAGATCTGTTTCTACTGGTTTTTTGATTGTTTGTTAGTTTTAGTAGTAGTAATAGTAGGGGCCTGTTTATATGTGTAAAAGTGAATTGGCGCTACTAACTGTGCGATTTCTCGGTTGTGTA
>ERZ826613.1314-NODE-1314-length-30639-cov-3.763242_pt1 | contig 30639 bp, 33 predicted proteins | sample MGYA00519925_ERZ826613 | MGnify/ENA primary metagenome ERZ826613 (study PRJEB31778, sample SAMEA3449236) | human gut metagenome | biome: human gut; feature: human-associated habitat; material: faeces | place: United Kingdom | collected 2010/2012 ... | reverse complement strand
GTAAAATCAAGGCTTCACAAAATCTTCACAAAATAATTAGCACTCACCTCTTGACTTGGCTAACAAAAAGAACTATAACATAGTCAAGAACAAAGGAAAGGAATAAAAAGAGGTACAGAACAAAGATGATTAAAAGTACCGGTCTGATATTCCTGAAGCATCCCAGTTCCAAAGAAACTAATTTCAATATAATTAATGTGTTTTATAACAAGGAGGAATGACTTATGTTGATGCCTAGTATTTTTGGAGAGAACTTATTTAATGATGATTGGATGAACTTTGGATTCCCTGAAGTTGATAAAGCTTTGTATGGTAAGCATGCAGGACACGAAATGAAGACAGATGTAAGGGAAACAGAAGCAGGATACGAGGTTGATATAGATTTACCTGGCTTTAAGAAGGATGAGATTAATGTAGAACTTAATAATGGCTATCTTTCAATAAGTGCAGCTAAGGGACTTGATAAGGAAGAAAAGAAGGAAGGCAAGTACATTAGGAAAGAGCGTTATGCTGGTTCTATGAGCAGAAGCTTTTATGTAGGTGATGCTATAAAGCAGGAGGATGTAAAGGCTAAGTACGAAGATGGTATCTTAAGACTCTCAGTTCCTAAGAAAGCAGCAGAACAGATAGAAAGCAGCAACAGAATTGCTATCGAAGGATAATGCATAATAAGTGATTGCATAGTGAGTGATTGCATAATTGCGGATGCATATAATCATAGCAATTAAGTAGTTGTCTATTACAGATAAACCAATAAATAAGTAGTAAAGGGAATGTATCAGATGCAGGTTGTGTCTGATATGTTCCTTTTTGTTTTGTATTATTTGTATTTAATATATCTTAGAAATATAAACGATATTATACTGTATGCAGCATTGCAGATAGATAAGGAAAACAGCGATATAATAGTATAATTACAGTTATAAGAATTGAACATAATACATAATGAATTATTTTAGATATGTTACGCGATTAAATAATTATCTTGGCAAAATAAATTGAATAGTATATTTTTATGGCCACGTATTGACAGTATATAATGACAAGAGTATAATGCAAAATGACAAGGGAATTTGTCATTTTGATAATAAGAGTTGTCAAAAGAATAATAAGTTTTCATATGGATATACAATGTGAAATCAATATTTCACACGTGAGATTTGTGTATGCGCGCACTTGACACAAACCTGATATGAAAAACTTGCATAGAAATGAGGTATGTATGATACTGAGGAATCGTTTAAAGGAACGCAGGGCTGCGCTTGGAGTTAATCAGCAGGAGATGGGAAAGCTGTGTGGAGTATCACGACAGACAATCAGCCTTATAGAAAGAGGAGATTATTCGCCATCAGTAACACTTGCATTAACGATTGCAAAGGTATGCGGAGTCACTGTTGAAGAAGTATTTTATTTACAGGAGGAAGAAAAAGATGGAAAATGAACAGATTAAGAAAGCAAACCAAAAGGCACTGCCTAAGTTCATACTGTTTTGTGTTATAGGTGGTTTAGTCGGAGGCATAATGGGATATTTAGTTGCAGCGAATGGACTTGATGCTATGTCTGGGGATATAAAAGAGGTCATAAGTAAGTATGTAGTATTAACTGCACCATGGCTTATGCTTGCACTTGCAGTTATCCTTCCAGCGGTGACAGTGCCATATTACAGAAAGGCTAAGAAACAGCTTACTTTGTGGGATGGAGAAGATGAGGAAATATCGGATGACATTGAAAATAAGTTGTCTATAGTTCAATGGATTACGAGCGGTTCACTTATAATTTCGTATTTTCTTATTGCAGCATCATACGCAAGTGGCATTACAATGTTTGAAAATGTTAAGAGCATGATAGGATTTGATGTTGCTATCGTAGCATTTTTAGCTATTATGGCAGAGGGTGTTATTATACAGCAGAAAAGTGTAGACAGTGTAAAGGTGATGAATCCGGAAAAAACAGCATCAGTATATGATATGAAGTTTCAGAAAAAGTGGCTTGATACATGTGATGAAGCAGAGAAGATTATAGTTGGTAAATGTGCATTTAAAGCATTTAATGTGACTAATAGTGTGTGCAGCATTCTTGCAATTATTCTTGCTATCAGTGCACTTATGTTTGGTATTGGTTTCTTTCCATCATTTATTGTATGTCTGATATGGATAATTAATGTATCAATATATTGCAAGGAATGTCTGAAATATTCAAAATCTGGTAATAAGATTATGTAAAAATCCGGAATTGTTCTGATTTTTGATGAGTTACAGCCAGGAGACCTTATATGAATAAACAAGGAAAGGACAGATATATGCAAAATACATGGTATATATGGTTGGTGGTGCTTGCGTGGTTATTCTTGCTTTACTTACTTCGTAAGAGAAGACGAAAATCCGCAGCTATCAGACATGTAAAATACAGAAAAAATTCAGAGCAAAGAAGAAAGGATATTGCAATCATGAAAGAATTGTTAAGTCGATTTATGGAAAAAGATGTATATATTAAATTATTGGATGGACATGCGGACGGCGTGGTAAAAGAAGTGAGCGACAATGGAGTTGTGCTTGAGAATAAAGATGGATTGCAGATTGTAAATTTGGAATATGTATTGAAGGTTCGTGAGTATCCATACAAAAATGGGAAACGAGTACTTATCTTAGATGAGTAACATAGTAGATATTTGTTGATTTGTGAACTTTAACAATATAAATGAAATAAAGTTGGATGTAAGGCAATGGGTGACTTGCTCGCAGAAAGAATTTAGATTTATCATATGTTAGGCTAGGGATTGCGCACTAAAGGATTAGTGCGCAATCCCTATTTTTATGCCATAGGATTATGTTGTCAAAAGGTCACTGACCTTTGATATAAATTATATTGACTATTTTTAGGTTTTTGAGTGGCGGAATTGTGCACTTTACGCACAAATATTTGTCGTCCGTTCGTCATCAGTTAATATTCAATTAAATAACAATTTACATATTATTTACGCTGTATTGTCAATGGATTTTACAAATGTTTTTTAGACTATAAAACATGTCAGGGTAAGAGTAATATCAGAGTAAGAACGTTATCAGAGTAAGAGTATTATAAGAGCTATAAAGTATAAATGTATCTTGATGGTTCCTGACATATGTAACATAGAAAACTAGAAATATAGAAAATCAATAATGTAAAGATTAGGAATGTAAATTCAGAAATGGAGAGGATGTCTATGCCATCAACATATGCACATTACAGGATGGGGCAGGAGGTATACAAAAGTCTGCCAGCACTTGCAAGAACAACTATTAATAATCATAAAGAATTGTATGATATAGGTCTGCATGGACCAGATATATTATTTTATTACCAGCCGCTTGCTGTATGCGCTGTTAATAAACAGGGATATGATATGCACGAAAAAAGTGGTCTTGAATTCTTTAAGAAAGCAGGAAGGCTTTTCTGTGAGGCAGATGATGATGATAAAGAGGCATTGCTTGCATATATATATGGGTATTGCTGCCACTTTGCACTTGATGTCAGTTGTCATGGATATATAGATGAAAAGATTGCTAAGGATGGTGTGAGCCATACAGAGATAGAGGTGGAATTCGATAGAAGTCTTATGCTTAAGGACGGTTATGATCCTATAACACATATTCTTACTGACCATATTAAGGCTAATAATGCAAATGCTTCATATATATGCAGATTTTATGATTATCTGACAAGTGGTGACATAGTTAAAGCACTAGAGGGGATGATATCGTATAATAAGCTTCTTGTAGCGCCATCAAGATTAAAGAGAATGTTTATATATGCACTGCTTCGTGTAACTGGTAATTATAAGGAAATGCATGGACTTCTTGTTAACTACAAGGCGAATCCTTTTTGTAGTGATAGTACAAAGAGGTTATATGAGTTGTATGATGTGGCTAAGGGGCTTGCTATTAATCTTATAAGCGAATTCAGGGCATCAGCTTATGGAAAAATAGAATACAATAAAGTATATAATTATACATTTGGTTCAAAGCTGTGTGAGGAAGTCGTTTATCCAGATATGGGATCAGCTGCTAAGGATAGTATAAAGTGTGATGTGAAAGAGGGAAAGCTGAAATATGAATATTAAACTTACTGGAAAAGAAAAAAGATGGATTATGTATGACGTTGGTAATTCAGCATTTGCGCTTCTTATATCGACTATAATACCGATTTACTTTAATTATCTTGCGGGAAAAGCAGGAATTTCATCTGTAAATTATCTTGCTTATTGGGGATATGCTGCATCAATATGTACAATCATTGTTGCACTACTTGGTCCTGTGTGTGGAACACTTGCAGATACTAAAGGCTTCAAAAAACCAGTTTTTCTTATATCAATATTTATTGGTAGTATTGCCTGTGCAATGCTTGGGGCATGTGTTCAATGGCTCGTATTTCTTATTGTGTTTGTTATAGCAAAGATAGGATTTTCGTCAAGCCTTATATTTTATGACTCAATGCTTGTTGATGTAACTGATGAAAAGAGAATGGATTATGTTTCGTCACAGGGGTTTGCATGGGGCTATATAGGTAGCTGCATACCATTTGTTGGATGCCTGCTGCTGGTGCTTGGCTCATCTAAGATTGGAATAAGCATGGAAATGGCTATGGGCATAGCATTTGTAATAGTAGCAGTATGGTGGCTAGGCATGTCACTTCCACATATAAAGAAGTATGAACAGAAGAATTATGTTGAAAGAAAGCCACATGCTGTACGGGAAAGCTTTAAGAGACTGTATGGTACCTGCAAAAATATAAAAAAAGAAAAACATATATTTTTATTTCTGCTTGCGTTTTTCTTTTATATAGATGGTGTGTATACAATTATAGATATGGCAACAGCGTATGGTTCGGCACTTGGACTTGATAGTACAGGATTATTACTTGCATTACTTGTAACGCAGATAGTTGCATTTCCATGTGCAATAATATTTGGCAGACTGTCATATAAGGTGAGTACTGAAAAGCTTATACTGATCTGTATTGTGGCATATCTTGGAATAGCAGTATTCGCGATATTCTTAAGAAGCCAGCTACAGTTCTGGATACTTGCAATTCTGGTTGGAATGTTCCAGGGTGGAATACAGGCATTATCACGCTCTTACTTTACAAAGATTATTCCTGAAGAGAAAAATGGGGAATACTTCGGACTTATGGACATATGTGGAAAAGGCGCTTCATTTCTTGGAACAACAGTTGTAAGTATAGTATCACAGCTCACAGGAGATATCAACAAGGGTGTAGGAATGATTGCAGTTTTATTCTGCATAGGAATAGTGGTGTTTTTACAGGCAGTATCTGCTGCGAAGAATTACAATGAAGAAAAAGCAGGTGCTGGTATGACCATAGATACAGATAGTGTTAATGTGGTAAAAGGTGCTGTTGTATCAGAGAATGTGTGAGAACTATTGTTGTTGAACTTACTTATTGTTTAGGTATCTTATTGATTATTGATTATCAGAGATTTGCCAATAGGGATTTATTCAACTGTATCTATCTGCTTGTGAAAATTGACTCTATTTGCTTTTTTGCGAATAGGGTCAAACTTTCCTTCCTAATATTCCTGCGGAATTTGACTAGTGCAAGGGTCACACTTCACATGCATAAATATACGGGATGAACCTGTGAATTAAAAAACAGATAAAAGTAAAAACTTGCTTCTTTTAAGAATAGTATTATAATACATATGTTACCAGTCCTGGGAGGGGTGCAGCATAAGCTGTACTGTTGGAGTCTAGGTTCACTCATATTATTTTCCCGTAGAACTCGCAACAGCTGGTGACTTTAAAATATTTATAATAAATAGATATATAAGATGTATAAGATATATAATAATAGGCTGGATAGTGTCAAATGCGATATGAAAAGACAAAAAGACACTTCAGTACACTGCAATGGGGTGAATATAATGATAAGGCATATATTATTCTGGAATTACACAGATAAAGTAAAGTCAGAACATAAAGAGAAAGAAACACTTAAATTCTTACAGGATTCAGTTAATACTATGAATGGACACATAGATGGACTTATGAATGCAAGCATAGGAACTAATATTGCCGGAGGCTATGATCTGGTATTCTATGCAGAGCTAAGAGACGAGAAAGCCTTACAGCAGTTTCAGAATCATCCTCTCCATGCAGCACATAAGCAAAGGTGCGCTGAGCTCGTAACAGACAGGTTGTGTGGAGATTTAGTTGTGTAATAGTGAGGAGCAGTGAGAAATAGTAAGGGATAGTGAGAAATAGAGAGACATAGTGAAGAATAGTGAGGAATAGTGCAAAAACATGGATAATATAGACTCAAGATATGAACACATAACACATCCGTTTCCGCCATTATATGATGCGGATTCCAGAATACTTATTCTTGGAAGCCTGCCATCGGTAAAGTCGCGGGAGCAGATGTTTTTTTATGGACATAAACAGAACCGATTCTGGAAAGTCATGGCAGAGGTACTGTATTGTAAATATAATGATGTTAAATCAAAGAAACAGCTTGATAGCGAGTATAAAGGAATACAGGTTCCAGCAACAATAGAAGAAAAGAAGGCGATGCTTCACAAACATCACATAGCCCTGTGGGATACTATATATAGCTGCGATATTATAGGCTCAAGTGACAGCAGCATAAGAAATGTTGTGCCAACAGACTTAAAGCCTATACTGGAGCAGTCTAAGATAACCAAGGTGTTCTGCAATGGTGCAACATCAGCCAGATATTATAAGAAATATCAGGAAAAAGAGCTTGGAATAAAAGCGGTAACACTTCCATCAACAAGTCCGGCAAATGCTGCATATTCAGTAGAAAGACTGGTGAAAATATGGTCTGAGAGGCTGGAAATATAGTTTTCAGCCCCTGTAATTATTATAGAAGTTTGAATATGGAGCATATATTAATCTAATTAATCATAAATGAGGGGCAAAAATACCTTTTACCCCTCACATCAGGAATATATATTTACAAAAAAGGTACCATATAGACTGGTATGCAGAAAATATCCTGATCTTTATTCATATCTTTTGTGTAAACCAAATATCTCTTTAATATTCTTGATGAATATTTTTCTGTAAATACATCAAGTGATTTATGTGCCTTATATCCTGATGACTTCACCTCTATAGGAATGATTTTATTTCTTTTTGCCAAAATAAAATCAATTTCATAATTGTGTTTGGAGCTTTTATTGATGAATGTATGATAAAATAATTCATTCCCATTAGCTGCCAGACATTGAGCTACAATATTTTCATATAAGTATCCTAGATTAACACTTAATTTATCATTTAAAAGTTTCTGATAGATTTCATTTTCTGTGAAATCCTTATCCTTAAACATTAATGTTACGAACAGACCAGTGTCACTTAAAAATAATTTGAATCTAGATAAATCTCTAGTATTAGACATACCTGCATCTGGATTGTCAGTATTATATGCCATTAATACTGTCTTTGAATCCTTTAGTTCTGCAATAAGTTCTAATATTTTATCTTGTCTTTCGCCATTTAGTACACTACTTGTTTGGTATCTGGCCGCATTTTTGTTAAGCTGAGCTGGAATTGCATCAAATATCATAGCTAAACGTCCTGTCGTATCTATTTTTGCAAAATCACTTTCATATAAATTTAAAATATCTCTTTTTATTTCATCAACTTTCCTAAAATTGTTTGTTTCAATATAGGTTGATACTGCCTGAGGCATTCCACCAACAAGCATATATAGTCGAAATTGCCTTAATTGTTTACGATTAATTGCATCTCCTAAGCCTTGATTCATATCAAAACATTTTCTTAATAGTGAGAACGTTGATTTATCTCCAATTGCCCATAAAAATTCTTCATAATCCATTGGATACATGCTGATTCTTCTTTCCTCGCTTGGAATCAAAATATCTTTTATATTTTTATTAATTGAAATAAGAGATCCTGTTTCAATATAATCATATCGATGATCAGCAACTAATGCTTTAATAGCCTGACGCGCTGTTGGGCAAAGTTGAACTTCATCAAATATAATTACAGAATTTCTTTCATGTAAATCTACCTTATATTGTAATTGTAACTGTAAAAATAAAAAATCCAAATCGGAAACATCTTCAAAAAGTTCTTTGATTTCTTTTGATGCTCTTGAAAAATCAATCAATATATAGCTTTCATATTCATTCTTCGCAAATTCCTCAACTACTGTTGATTTACCGATTCGTCTAGCACCTTCAATTAAAAGTGCAGTTTTTCCATTAGAGTCTTTTTTCCACTCTTGCATTTTATTGTATATTTTACGTTTAAACATAGCATATCTACCTTTCCGCAATTTTTTATTCTTTATTTTATCATATTTCCGCATTTTTTTATAATACTTTTTGTAACATTTCCGCATTTTTTATTTTTATACTTTTGACACTTACATATTGATATTGAAAAATAATATCATTAATAAATCGCTTAAAGTGGTTGAAATAATAAGCAAATTATAATATCGTTTAAGGCATATGGTTAGAAATACCTAACTATATGCCTTTTTGCATTATTAGATTAAATATGTGCAATATTGCAATAAGCCGTATTATAAGTTGATATCCATATGTGCTTACTGTCTGAATAATATGAAGAAACGGAGATTATTGAATGAATTTAAAGAAAGTATTTTTGGTTATATTAGGCTGTCTTGGACTGGGGCTTGGAGCATTAGGTGCAGTTCTTCCGCTGCTTCCTGCATTTCCTTTTCTGATGCTTTCTGTGTTCTGCTTTGCTAAAAGCTCAGAAAAGCTTCATAACTGGTTTATATCCACAAGGCTGTATAAAAAGAATCTTGAAAGCTTTGTGCAGGGTAAGGGCATGACAGTAAAGACAAAGGTAAGAATTATGCTTACAGTCACCATTCTTATGAGTATAGGCTTTATTATGATGCATGCAGTGCCTGTTGGCAGGATTGTTCTTGGGATAGTGTGGCTGTTTCATGTATTGTACTTTATATTTGGCATAAAGACACTTAAGCTTGAAGAGGATTGTGCATAAGAAGGTGCTGTATGATGATTTACCATTTGTTTTAACGCTGTTAAGGCTCTAAAACAAATGGTAATTTTATGTAACAAATGTATAAATGTAATATTTATGTACAATAGCGGAATGTGCGGTCAGTAATGATTCTGGCAAATATAAGTCCTAGTGGAAGCGCAATAATTATCATGATGGCAGATGTAAACCATGAGAATGCATCTGTTAGAGACATTGTGCCAAAATTATATATTGCACGGTACAAGTAAAGTCCAGGAACCATTATAACTATGGAAGGTACAGTAAGTGATATTCGTGGATATCCGTTATATTGTTTTATAAAGGAAGCTAGAAGTCCTGCAGTAGCAGCACCAATAAAAGCAGCAGCAGCGGCAGGCATACATGTAAAGTCAATAAGCTCAAGGCGCAGAGTATTGGCAATACAGCCAATAAGAGCGGTCATTGCAGCCATTGAAACAGAGCTGTTAAACATAATAGAGAATCCAAACACTCCACAGAAGCTTGCAATAAGCCTTAATATAAGATGCTGCATATTGCCTAGGTGTAAGGTTGTGAATTCTTCAGGTTGTAAATGTAATAATAATGCCATAATCCATGCAAATACAGTAGCTACCAGTACAATAATTATTGAATATGTCAACCGTTCAAGACCGGACCGTAAATCAAGCTTGGCAAGGTCAATACCGCTTGTGATAAAAGGAAATCCAGGTATTATAAACAGCATAGAACATATGTAACCAGCTTCATGTACAGAAGGTATATTAAACATAAGAATAGCCAGCTTAAGCAGTATTGCATATATAAGGCATGAAGCTGAAATAGAAATAGCTATATTCATAAACAGGGTATAGTGATGCTTGATAAGCTTTGTCCTTATTAAATTACCGGCTCCAGCAGCAATGAAAGCAAAAAGCATCTCTATTGGTCCACCACCAAGAAGAAATGTGAATCCACAGCATGCGAGGGCAGCAGACAGACCAAGGATAATAGGAGAATATAGTGTATGTATCTGTTCAATGTCATCAAGACGTTTGTGAATCATTTCACCAGTAAGATATGCTTCTTCATTAGGAAAATTATCAACAAACTGCTCCATTCTGTAAAGCTTAGAGGTGTTGACACCAGTATTAGCAATACTAAGCGATTGTGATACACAGTCATTGCCATCAAAACAGTTAAATTCAATAGACATAAGACCGACATCTACAGTACATGTTACACCAAGCTCTTTAGAAAGCTTATTCATAGATGTACGTACACGCCATGCACCTGTTCCACACGAGAGCATAATCAGCCCTACACGACCAATAACAGAAGCTTTTTCGATAAGGTCAGCATTGGCAATAAGAGCATTGCTATCGGCGTTAGTATAGTCATGCCATGGTATTTCCATATGATTTTTTTCCATGATGTCAATATAATTAGTTCTTGGCATATATAATCGCCTCAGCTTTCTTGACATGATGTTCAAGGTTGTGTAGGAATACTGAATTAGGAAGGAAGATTCCAAGCTCATCAAAACGTTCGTTATGTTCAATAAATGAGTCCTGACCATAGAATATATATGCCATTGGAAGCTCCTTCTCAAGCTTAAGCATAAGCTCCCATACTGCACTGTAAGCCTCTGCTTCGGTTTCTTTCATTTTAACAGTATCAGGAAGTTCGCGGATAAGCAGTATACCAGTGCTTTTCTCAAGAACCTGTTGTTCTACTACAGACTGATCATTATTATATATATGGCTGTATCTGTAAGCTTTAGCAAAATACATATTTTTACTATTATCAAGCTCTTTGTAAATATTATAAAAATGCTGATAATCTTTTTCATGGGAAATATCTGCATATTCTGGTAATAATAGACCTTTATCATCTGTCATAATGACAGGATTCTGGTTTCCATCAGCATTAAAGCGGTATGGAATAAGAAAAGAATTCCTAAGTAAATCAAACATGGTATTCTGTGTTATAGCCATAAGAAATGCAGATAAATCTTTATTGGAATAGCAGTTGAATAATGATTTGGTGAATTGCAGTGGTGAAAGTGTTGTAACAGAAGCATCATTACAAAACAGATTATCGCAAAATGTCTGAAAAAGCTTATTGTAAGCCCATGGTTCATTTAGAATTTTATTAAATAAAACATCAGTTTTTTCTTCTCTTGGAAATAGAGTATTTTCATCCATAACAGCATCCTCCTTTTATTACTTCGGCTAGATTATACTATTTAATCAGAAATAAGTAAAAGATATAATTGATATAAAAGCTATAGCAATATGATATGATGTTATGTCAAAAAGCTAGAAAAGATTAGAAGCAGTATTTGACAAAATTAAAAAAACCAATAAGGTGCTGTCACACTTGTTAACTGCCAGGCAAACTACAACGGTTTATGCAATGGTATCTATGGCGATGGTAACGGTTTTTTCAAATTACACTAAATATTTTTTTATGTCCTACTTTGGGTACATATAAATGATATATTATTTTAATTGAGGTTTGTATATACATAAAAATAGTGTATAATAAGCGAATAGATGTTCGACATCGCATTGGTTTATAATATAATAATGCAACATTATATCACAAGAAATACAAGAAAGTAGCACAATACAGGTAAAGATAATTATGAAAATACCAGAAAAGGCAACGAAGGAACAGACAGAGGCAATAACACAGACAGAAGGCAACATAAGGGTTGCGTCAGTTCCAGGTTCGGGAAAAACATTTGTACTTACATATAGAATAGCATATCTCATAACAGAACTGTTTGTTGAGCCATCATCTATTGTGGCGCTTACATTTACAAACAAGGCGGCTTCGCAGATGAAGCACAGATTAAGGAATATTGTTGGTGATAACGCCAACTGTTTTACAGGAACATTTCACGGATATTGTAACATGTTTCTTAAAGAGGAGATTCACAGGCTGACATTTCCTAAGACATTCACGATTCTTGATAAGAAGGCAGAGCTGGAGATGATTAAGGACGTGGCAGAGGATATGGGAATATCGCTCAAAGACAATACTGCGAAGAAGATAATGAGTGATATAGACATAACCAAGCAGGATATGTCCTATGTTGAGCTTATGGCAGGCGTTGATAAGACAGAGCTTAAAAGAAGGGCTTCCAGCGAGAAAAATGTGGATAAAAAGGTTTTCTATAATTATCTTAAAAGACAGTGTGACAATTATGCTCTGGACTTTGAAGACCTTATTAATTTCACTTTATATATTTTAAACAGGAATGAAGATGTGCGGATTCGCTGGCAGGAAAAGTGCCAGTATGTACTGTGCGACGAGTATCAGGATGTCAATATGAAACAGGACATGCTGCTTCACATTCTAAGTGGATTGTATCAGAATCTGTTTGTGGTAGGTGATGACGACCAGAATATATATACATGGCGCGGTTCTGACCCTGAATACATGATTAATTTTGACAAAACACATGAAAATGTGCAGGATTATTCACTTACTGAGAATTTCAGGAGTACTCCTCAGATTGTAAATGTGGCTAAGTCACTTATATCTGCTAATCAGAACAGGCTTGAAAAGCAGATGATTTCTAACAGACCAGATGGACATAAGCCGGTATTTAATGCACCTGGCACCGAGGAGAATGAGTCTTTGTGGATAGCTGATACTATTCTTGATAATGTCGCTAAGAACATGAAGTACAGCGACCATACTATATTGGTGCGGGCTGCTTCACAGACAAGGTCGTTAGAGGAAGCATTTATAAAAAGAAAAGTTCCATACAAGATACTAAGCGGTGCGAAATTCTACGAAAGCGAAGAGATAAGAACGGTGCTTTCATACATGAGAATGGTGTACAGTCTTACGGACATGGATTTGATGTATACTATATCCAGACCTAGAAGGGGCTTTGGTAAGAAGTCTGTTGAGAAGCTTAAAAATGCAGCGGCACAGAACAACTGCAGTCTTTTCAAGGCACTTGGAAAGCAGATTGAAAATGGCGATATAACACAGAAAAATGTTATAGAATATTACAATGCAATCAGTGAATTGCATGATACATATGTTGCTTATACCTGTACTGATATAGTAAACAAATGTCTTGATATGGGATATCGTCAGGCATTGGAGCAGGATATCGACCAGACCAGACTTGATAATGTGTCAGAGCTTATCAGGACTATTACGGCATTGGAGGAAGATAATCAGGAAAAGGTTGAGCTGGCTGATCTGTTAAGCCATTTTGCATTATTTTCAGCGCAAGATGAGGACGGAGAGTATAATGTTGTAAAAGTAATGACAATTCATACAGCAAAAGGACTTGAGTTTGATACAGTATTTGTACCAGGACTCGTTGAAGGACAGTTTCCAAGCAGCAGGCTTCGTAATGAAGACGAATATGAAGAGGAAAGAAGATTGTTGTATGTTGCGATGACGAGGGCTAAGAATATGCTTTACCTCAGCACTTATAGAAAGAAAGACGGGCGTTTTGGCGCAAGACCATCAGCATTTTTAAGTGACATTGATACTAATCTTCTTGACTGTATCAACAACAGCAGAGTATTAATCAGAGGTGTGACTGAGCAGATGCTGCCAAAGGTTGTATTCGAGGTTGGAGATAAAGTCAGACATAAGGTATTTGGAACTGGCGAGATTGTTAAGGTCGATAAGGTTACACAGACATATGAAATCCAGTTTGAGAATATCAGGGGAACGAGAAGACTGATGTTTAGGGCAGAGCTGGGAAATGTTGAAAATTAAAGCAGGTCAGAGAATGGAAAAATAGGGAACCCCCCCTATTTTTTCATTCTTGACTGCAGAAAAGTAGGAATGACAAGTTCATTTTCTTTCTTTTCTGACTTAGCTAAAAGATTATTTATGTCAGAGGCTTTAACGGTATTATAAGTATTTTTCATAGGCAGGTTGGTAGGACTAGTTTTATTAGTGTCACTGGAATCATTAAGCCCAGTTGCTATGACAAATATGATAACTATGCTAATTACAGGATTGACTGGATAACAGATATTGAACTTCTTGGTACTAAGAGAAAACCAATGAAGAAAGTAAAAGGGCTGGAGAATGGCCTGAATCTGTCAAAGCATATGGCGGATCATATATACATGTTCTCAGGGGATAGCGGGATAGTCCGTTTCAGGGCATATCGTTATATTATATCTGAGCTTCTTGACTGGTTTGGTAAAGATATCAAATTTGCTGATTATTCAGAAGATGAGGAAATATTAATGCTTCTTGATATTGGTGTTGCTGACAAAACAACTACTCCTCTCCCTAATCATAACAGCAGAAAAGCATTAACAGAGACAGTATCGTTTATTTAAAATTACATAATAGATGCACTTATAATTATAATAATGCGGATAATTTCTTAGGCATTACCCCGTTTGTTTTCTGTATATGGATTAGAATAAATTATATTTAAGTGGCTAATATATAGAATAATAAAATGTTACTCCCATTTCTCTCGTTTTTCTCCCAAAATATATTATAATTGGGAGAAAGAAGTGGCATTTGGGAGAAAGGAGTACCTGATGCGAGAATTTGATTATTCAAAACTTAAGGAAAGAACCTGGGATAATGAAATAATGGCTTATGTTGCACAGATTCACGAATTTAAGGGCAAACAGGATTTATATTTAAGACAGAGACCGATTGAATTAAACAGATTAGTTGAAATTGCTAAAATTCAGAGTACCAAAAGCTCAAATCAGATAGAAGGTATTATTACCACTAATTCAAGATTAAAGCAGTTAGTTGAAAATAAGACGACTCCACGAAACAGAGATGAACAGGAAATCCTTGGTTATAGGAATGCATTAAATATAATTCATGAAAGTTATGAAGCAATTCCTGTAAGAAGCAGTTATATCTTACAGCTGCATGGTGAACTGTTAAAACATACGGCTTTTTCCTATGGTGGAAAATTTAAAACTACACCTAATGAAATTGATATGGTTCTTGAAAATGGAGAAAAAATTGTATTATTAAAGTCACTTGAGCCTTATGAAACTCCAAGTGCTGTAGAGCGTCTTTGTGAGGAATATAATAAGGCTTACGGAGAAGGACCGGAAAGCATCCGAAAAACATTTCAGACGAATAGAAGAATATGCACCTAAAACCAGAACGGTGAGACTTTTACGCTTAACAGAGAAGCAATATAATAATATATATTTGGTGACGGGTGAACCGGATTATCAGGAAAAAATAGTTGGAACAAACAGTCATATTATGCTATAATATGATTTGTAACAGAGCACTTATCTATGTTTAGAAAATAAATAAAACATTGTACTAAATATAGTGGTTGAATGCCCCTCCAAAAATGGTGTATCGTTCAACTGATATAGAGAAAGTTTAAAGGGAGAAATAAAATGAGAAATAAAAAAATTATTGTAATAAGTATAATTTGTGCAATTTTATTTACTGTAGTAATATCTGCCATTTCTATAAATCATATTGGTAAGAATAGTTCTAAAGCTACTGAATCAAGCAATTTTAGTAAAGAAAATATTAAAAATGAGCAGATAAATGTTGTAAAAGATAATGAAATTAATGAAACAAGAGGTGATCAAAAAGAAGAAACTAGTGAAATTTCTTCAGAAGAAACAGTAAGTGAAAATACAGAAGAAAATGTAGAAAATGTAGAAGAAAAAACAGAAGAAATTGAATTAACTAACAATGATGATAATTCAAACAATTATCAAAATGATGAAAATTCAAATATAGAATATTCGAACTCTGATAATTCAGATGATGAAGAATCTAATGATGATGATTCTTATGAAGATGATTCTAATAACGAAAGCAATGATAATTCTAATCATACTCATGAACATGTTACAGAAAAACCAACGCCTCAGGAGCCTCAGGAAGATCATGTAGTTTACAAAGCTGACGGTAGCATTGATTTGAATCAAAGTTATTGGGCAAAAGGTGGAGATGCATCCAGAAATTGTCGTAATTCAAAAGAAATGAATGAATTTAAAGAATATATAGCAAAAAAATTTCAAGAAATAAATTATTATTTCCAAACAGGTTGGGGTGGTAAAGGACCATTTAGTGTATATGATCTTAATTTTGATGTTTTAAATCATGATACACATGAGTTTTTAATTAGTTTTCATTTCGATGGCACTAAATTTGTGGAGGATTAAATTATGAAAAAAATTTTGTTGAATGCCCCTCCAAAAATGGTGTATCGTTCAACCCATCTGGTAGCACATTCAGTTACGAAGATGTAAGATTAATGACTGGCAAAGACTTAAAGGCAATTAGAGCAACGAGTGAAAATATTACGTATCAGTTAGAAAAAGGCGGAAATAATCAAAATAAAGAAGATTTTATAAGAGAGTATAGTACTGCATTAGCTAAAAATAAAAAAATTACCGATAAGTTATATTATGTATTCAGTAGATGACGATGATGAAGATGAAAAGAAAATAAAAGAAAGTAAGTAACAGCCACCAGTCGAGAGATTGGTGGTATTTTTATACCCAATTTTAGTTGAATGCCCCTCCCCAAATGGTATATCGTTCAACTCCATTATCATATTCAGGATATGATGATGGTATAGAAATAGATGATAAATCGAAAGCTTATATTATTCATGTGCCTGCTAATGCAACCTCTATAGATAAAGATAAGTATATTGATAATAGCTTTAATTCTATAATAGGAGTAGACAGTAAGGGTAATACTGATATAGTTATTGTAAATTCACATTTGGAAAGGATTGACTATATCATGACAACAGATAAGATAAAAAGAATGTTAGATGCCTGTTATCTTGCAAAGAGGATAAGAGAGCTAAAAAGACATTGTTTACAGGTATAGGCGTAGGATTGACAATAGGTTGTATAGTATTTATATTTATAATGTTTAAGGGAGATATACTTACAGGAATATTTACAACAGATGAAGCCGTTATACAGAAGGGCTATGATTACTTAAGAGGTTTTGCACCTGCAGCAACTACTTTTATTATTCTGTTAAATGTGATATTCTATATGTATTGCAGCAGAAAAACTAAAAATAATTATTAAAGGATTTCGTATGAAAGAAAATAAAAAGAAGCTTACACAGCTTTTTCAGATATTTACAACATTTATGAAAATAGGCATATTTACTTTTGGTGGTGGTTATGCGATGATTCCGCTTATTCAAAGAGAAACTGTTGTTAAAAGAAAATGGGTCGATGATGATGATATACTTGATATTGTAGCTATAGCTGAGAGTACGCCAGGTCCTATAGCGATAAATGCATCAACCTTTGTAGGATATCGTGTAGGTGGTTTTTTTGGAGCAGTTGTAGGAACTGTTGGCATGGTACTTCCATCATTTATAATAATACTTGCGATTTCTTTTGTGTTAAACAGCTTTCAGGATGTACAGGCAGTAAAGTATGCATTTAGTGGAATAAGGGCAGGTGTACTTGCACTTATAATAAGGGCTTTATGGCTTATGTATAAGAATGTTGAGAAGTGTGCGGTGTCATATATTGTTATGGCTGCGGCATTTATTTTGAGTGCATTTACATCTGTTAATGTAATAATTGTTATAGCTGGCTGTGCATTATTTGGTCTGATCACAGCTTATATAAATACAAAAAAGAAATGATTATGATTAAATATCAGGAAAGAAGCAGTGTATGATATATATAAGATTATTGTGGACATTTTTTAAGATAGGTGCCTTCACCTTCGGAGGAGGTTATGCCATGCTTCCTCTAGTAGAGAGCGAAGTTGTGGCACATGGCTGGATGAGTGAACAGGATATTATTAACTTTATAGCAGTTAGTGAAAGCACTCCTGGTTCCTTTGCAGTCAATGTGGCAACCTATGTAGGTGAAGAGGTTGCTGGTGTTGCAGGCTCTGTGTGTGCAACACTTGGCGTTGTACTGCCATCATTTATAATAATACTCATAATAGCCGGCTGCTATAAAAGGTTTAAGAATAGTGGTGTTGTAAAGGGCTGTATGAGTGGTCTTAAGCCTGCAGTTGTCGGACTTATAGGAGCTTCGGTTATATCAGTTGGCAGGCAGGTATTTATTCCAGAGGGATTTACATTAGAGGTTTTTAAAACATCTGGTACATATGTTTCTATAGGAATACTTGCACTTGCACTGATATTGTCGTTTAAGAAGGTTCACCCGGTTATAATAATTGTTCTAAGTGCAATACTTGGCATAGCTGCAGGGTATATTGCAGCCTGAATTTCGTCAGGTATATTGCAGTCTAAATGTTTGAAAAGAACTATGACATATGATAGAATTTCTTCTATATATTAAACAGATATAGAACAATCAGAGTTAATTGATATGACAGATATTTTATGGTCATATATGGAGGAAAATATAATATGTCATTTACACATTTACACGTTCATACGGAGTATTCGCTGTTAGATGGTTCAAGTAAAATTAAAGAGATAACTAAGCGTGCTGCAGAGCTTGGCATGGATAGTCTTGCAATAACTGATCACGGAGTTATGTATGGTGTCATAGATTTCTATAAGGCAGCTAAGGAGGCAGGGATTAAGCCTGTTCTTGGATGTGAGGTGTATGTAGCCCCTGGCTCAAGATTCGATAAGGAAGCAGGGACGGGTGAGGATAAGTATAACCATCTTGTGCTGCTTGCTGAGAATAATACTGGTTATCAGAATCTGATGAAGATAGTCTCAAGAGGTTTCACGGAAGGTTTTTACTATAAGCCAAGAGTTGATAAAGAGCTTCTTAGGGAATTCCACGAAGGAATCATAGCCACTAGTGCCTGTCTTGCAGGTGAAGTGCAAAGATACTTAGCAAGAGGCATGTATGAAGAAGCTAAGAGGGTGGCACTTTATTATCAGGATATATTTGGGAAGGATAATTTCTTTCTTGAACTGCAGGATCATGGTATAGCAGAGCAGCATTATGTTAATCCACAGCTTCTTAGAATGTCAGAGGAAACAGGGATAGAGCTTATATGCACTAATGATGTGCATTATACATATGCAGACGATGCTGATGCACATGATATTCTGCTGTGTATACAGACAGGTAAGAAGGTTACGGATGAAAACAGGATGCGTTATACAGGCGGACAGTATTATCTTAAATCACCTGAGGAGATGGCAGAATTGTTTAAGTATGCACCGCAGGCACTGGCTAATACTGAAAAGATAGCAAAAAGATGTAACGTCGAGATTGAATTCGGTGTGACAAAGCTTCCAAGATTTGCTGTGCCAGAAGGCTTTACATCATGGACTTATCTTAATTATCTGTGTTATGAGGGACTTAAGAAAAGATATCCTGAGCAGGCAGCGGATATATCTGTTGAAGAGTTTGTAAGGCTTGCGGAGGAGGAGTCCGTAGAAGACAGAAAAGATGTTGTTATAAAGATAGCAGAGGATACTAATAACATATTCCAAAGACTTGCTTATGAACTTTCAGTTATCTATTCTATGGGATATGTGGATTATTTTCTTATTGTGTGGGATTATATCAACTTTGCCAAAAGACATGATATTCCAGTAGGACCAGGAAGAGGCTCTGCGGCAGGAAGTATAGTATCATATTGTCTTGAGATAACTGACCTTGATCCTATTAAATATAGTCTTATTTTTGAACGTTTCCTTAATCCGGAGCGAGTATCCATGCCCGATATTGATGTGGATTTCTGTTATGAAAGAAGACAGGAGGTCATAGATTATGTCGTAGAAAAATATGGCAAGGATTGTGTTTCACAGATAGTTACCTTTGGTACTATGGCGGCAAGAGCCGTTATAAAGGATGTAGGAAGAGTACTGGATCTGCCTTATGCCATGGTTGATAACATAGCAAAGATGGTGCCAAGAGAGATAGGCATAACTATAGATAAGGCACTTGCAGAGAATCCGGATCTTAAAAGTGAATACGAAAACAATGAAGTGGTAAAGGATCTTATAGATAAGAGTAAAAGGCTTGAAGGTCTTCCAAGACATGCTTCTATGCATGCAGCGGGTGTTCTTATCTGTGGAAAGCCAGTTGAGGATTATGTTCCGCTTTCAACAGGTTCAGATGGTGCAGTTGTTGCCCAGTTTGTCATGACAACACTTGAAGAACTGGGGCTTCTTAAGATGGATTTCTTAGGGTTAAGAACTCTTACTGTGATAAAAGATGCAGAGAATCTTATAAAAAAACATAATAAAGGCTTCTCTATTCACGATATTGATTACTCCGACAAGGGCGTTTTTGATGCCATCAGTACTGGTAAATGTGATGGTATATTCCAGCTTGAAAGTGCTGGCATGAAGTCATTTATGAAGGAACTAAAACCAAGATCGTTAGAAGACCTTATAGCCGGGATTTCACTGTACAGACCAGGTCCTATGGACTTTATTCCACAGTACATTAAGGGAAAGAACAACCAGGATAGTGTAACATATGCGTGTCCACAGCTTGAGGCTATACTTAAACCAACATATGGCTGTATTGTATATCAGGAACAGGTTATGCAGATAGTACGTGATCTGGCTGGATATTCCTGGGGACGAAGTGACCTGGTAAGGCGTGCCATGTCTAAGAAAAAGGCTTATGTTATGGAGCAGGAGCGTAAGAACTTTATATACGGCAATCCAGATGAAGGTGTTAAGGGCTGTGTTAACAATGGCATAGATGAGAAGGTGGCTGGAAAAATATATGATGATATGATTGACTTCGCCAAGTATGCCTTCAATAAGTCACATGCTGCATGTTATGCTGTTGTATCATTCCAGACAGCATATCTTAAGACATATTATCCTGTTGAATTCATGGCAGCCCTTATGACCTCGGTTATTGATAATACATCAAAGGTTGCAGGATATATATATGCATGTAAACAGATGAATATAGGTATTCTTCCACCGGATGTTAACGAATCACAGATGGAGTTTACAGTAGAAAACGGAAAGATAAGATTTGCGATGGCTGCAATCAAGTCACTTGGAAGACCTACTATACAGGCTATTCTAAAGGAACGCGGGGAAAATGGCAGCTTTATATCTATGCAGGATTTCGTGACAAGGATGTCACATGCACTTAATAGGCGTGCGATAGAGAATTTCGTTAAGGCAGGTGCATTTGATACATTTGGACATACAAGAAAATCAATGATGATAGTCTCAGAAAGCATGCTTGACAGTGCAATAAAGCATAACAAGGATTCTATGACAGGGCAGATGTCGCTTTTTGATTTTGCAGCCGAAGAGGATAAGAAAGCTTTCGAGATAAGAATTCCGGATGTTGCAGAGTACACAAAGGAGGAGCTTTTAGGTTACGAAAAGGAGATTCTAGGTGTGTATGTAAGTGGACATCCACTTGATGAATATACAGGTATGGTCAACAAATATATAACCAATGTTTCATCTGATTTTGAAGTGGATGATGAACTTGGTGAGACAAAGGCAAGAGATGGTGCTATAGCAACTATAGGTGGATTGATAACCGAAAAGACTATTAAGACAACAAAGAAAGGACAACTGATGGCTTTTCTTACAGTAGAAGATGTTGTTGGAACAGTTGAGGTGGTGGTATTTCCTAACAGCTTTACAGCAAACCGTGTTGTTATAGACCATGCTGAAAAGGTTTTTGTTACAGGAAAGGTACAGGCCAATGTTGATGAAAATGCCAAGCTTATATGTGATAAGGTTGTGGATTTTGCCAGTATTCCAAGAAAATTGTGGATAAGGTTTGCCAGTCTGTCAGATTATGAGGATAAGAAGGATGAATTATATGGAATATTATATAATTCTGATGGAAAGGATACAGTGGTTATATACTGTACTAAAGAAAACAAAAGGCTTACACTTCCAGCAAGTCGCACTATAAGGGTGGATTCTGAACTTATACAGAAGCTTCAGTCGATGTATGGTGAGAAGAATGTGACTACAACGTAAAATATGATAAATTTTTTGTAAAACAATATATTATTTTTCAATTTTGTGGTACTATTAATGACAGTGGTATTAAAATATTATAAGGACAATATATCTTTTACGGTAAAAGGTCATAGACTTTAGATGAAAGGGGAAATATATATGGCTAAAGAAATTAAGACAATCGGTGTGTTAACAAGCGGTGGCGATGCCCCTGGTATGAATCCTGCGATAAGAGCTGTCGTAAGAACAGCTATCAACAAAGGACTTAAGGTAAAAGGAATACAGAAGGGTTACAATGGTCTTATCAATGATGAGATTATAGATATGGATAAAAAAAGTGTATCAGATATCATACAGAGGGGTGGTACAGTTCTTTATACAGCCAGGTGTCTGGAGTTCATGACAGAAGAAGGACAGAAGAAGGCAGCAGAGGTATGTAAGAAGCATGGTATTGATGGCATGGTAGTTATCGGTGGTGATGGTTCGTTCAGAGGTGCACAGAAGCTTGCAGATGCAGGTGTTAACACGATTGGACTTCCGGGAACTATTGACCTTGATATTGCATGTACAGATTATACTATCGGATTCGATACAGCGGTCAATACAGCTATGCAGGCTATAGACAAGATAAGAGATACTTCTACATCACATGAAAGATGCAGTATTATCGAGGTTATGGGACGTAATGCAGGCTATATTGCACTTTGGTGTGGTATTGCGAATGGTGCAGAGGATATTCTTCTCCCAGAAAGATATAACGGAGACGAGCAGGCTATTATTAACCATATTATTGATGGCAGAAAGAAAGGCAAGAAGCATCATCTTATTATCAATGCTGAGGGTATCGGACACTCAACAGGCATGGCAAGAAGAATCGAAGCAGCAACAGGTATAGAAACAAGGGCAACTATTCTTGGCTACATGCAGAGAGGTGGTTCACCTACATGTAAGGACAGAATGTATGCATCTATTATGGGCTCGTATGCAGTTGATCTTTTAGTTGCAGGAAAGAGTAACCGACTTGTAGCTTATAAGAATGGTAAGTTTGTTGATTATGATATAGATGAGGCACTTGCTATGACTAAGGATATAAGTGAATATGAGTTTAATATAAGTTCTATGCTTTCTAATTAAGCGTGGCTGGTGTTTATGCAGCTTTTATATTAATCAGCTTTATTAAATCAGTATTACTAATTCAGTATTATTAAATCAGTTTTATTTATCCGGACGGGTATCTGTGGATGGCAGGTATCCGTCTTTTATTAGTTACCGCCATTCAGAATTGCTGCATTGCTATGCAATTCATGTCATTTTATTCCGTTTTCGGTGTTTATTGTGTCTTAAATAAAAAGTTTTTTTCTGCAAGCAGAAACGTAAATAAAAATTACAATAACTATTGCTTGCTGGATTGTTATTAGTTTAGTATTATGGAATTACATTTTAGAATTTAGGAAAGGAAAAGCTGGTAATTAATTAGATATAATTACTGGCTGCTAAAATAGAATGATTACAAGTACAAGCAGTTCACAGGTTAAGCATATAGTTAATCTGCAGAAGAAGTCAAAGTTAAGAAAAGAAGAAAAACAGTTTGTTGTTGAGGGAATAAAGATGGTGTCAGAAGCACCTAGAGACAGACTTGTTAAGGTATATGTTTCTGAGACATTTAAGGCTGATAATGAGGAATTCCTTAAAAAGATGAATTATGAAGCATTAGGAAAAGACATTCTTGAGGATGTGTCAGATAATGTGTTTATTCGTATGTCAGACACACAGACACCACAGGGAATAATGGCTGTTGTTAAGATGTCAGAGATTACTATTGAAGATCTGTTTGGAAGAGATATGCATATAAACAGCAATACAATACAGCCATTATTGCTTATACTAGAGAATCTTCAGGATCCTGGAAATCTTGGCACAATAATAAGAATGGCAGAGGGAGCTGGTGTTACAGGTGTTATTATGAGCTGTAACACAGTAGATATATATAATCCAAAGACTATACGTTCAACTATGGGTTCGTTGTACCGTGTGCCGGTTATATATGTGGATGATATATGTGAAGCTGTAGAAGAATGTAAGCAGAAAGGTATCAGGGTGTATGCTGCCCATCTTAAGGGGACTGATAATTATAATGTAAAGGATTATACACAGCCAACTGCATTTATGATTGGCAATGAAGGAAATGGGCTTACAGATAAGCTTACAGATAAAGCAGATGAGCTAGTAAGGATTCCTATGCAGGGGAAAGTAGAATCGCTAAATGCAGCAATAGCATGTACGATATTAACATATGAGGCTGTAAGACAGAGATTATAATTATTACAGCTATATAACATGATACCAGGGTCAAAATGTCTAAACCCACATGAGCTTGCTCATAGATGGGTGACAACTTAATAAATATTTTATATTTATAAAATGGATAATGTTGCCTTTAAACCGCAGAAGTATGCACTTCTGCGGTTTTTTGTAACAAATTTGACAAAACGGCTTAACTTTGCTATTATACTTTCGTAACAAAATGTAACAATTCTGTAACATTTTGTAGGCGCATTTAACAACTTGTGCCGGAAAGGGAAAAACTTTATGAAACTTAGAAGTAGCAAAGCTGCTTGTTGTTTAGGCGCTACGCTGGTAGTGATGATGATGCCGGTGCTTCCTAAAGTAACAGACGCGAAACCTACCTATGAGCAACACGAAAGTACAATTACTGATACCGAGATCAGAGTTGCATCATACGCAGCCAATGTTGAAGAAACAGTATTAACAGTACAGGAAGAAACAAAAGGCCAGATGCATGACAAAGCGCTTGCGATTACAGATCCTTATCTTGATGTATATCAGGGTATGGATTCAGATTCAGAGGTTGTCGGAAGACTTTACAAGAACACAGAAGTAGATGTGTTACAGATAAGTGAAGGATGGACAAAGATAAGCTCTGGTAATTGTGAAGGTTATACTAAAACGGCAGCTCTCCTGTTTGGTCAGGAAGCAGAAGCGATTACAGCTTCGATAAGTGAGGAAGATATTCTTACAGGATATACACTTGAAGAAGCTGAGGCTATGGAAGCAGAAGCCGAAGCTGCAAGAATAGCTGAAGAAGAAAGAATCGCAGCCGAGGCTGAGGCAGCAAGAAAAGCTGAGGAGGCCAGAGTACAGTCGATTATATCAAACACTATATCTGGATCAGATATAACATATAATCCTACGATGAGCGTGAGTGATGAAGAATTATATCTTCTTGCATGTATCATTGACTGGGAAGCTAACAGCGAGTCATACGAAGGTAAGCTTGCAGTAGCTAATGTGGTATTAAACAGAGTAAGAAGCTCTGCATACCCTAATTCAATATCTGGTGTTATATATCAGAGATCCCAGTTCTCTGGAGTATCAGATGGAGCAGGTAGTCCATCAGCGAAGTTCCAGAGCAGAATCAACAGCGGATTACGTTCACAGGCATGTATGGATGCCGCAGTTGAAGCATTATCAGGACATAATAATATCGGTGGATATACATCATTCAGAATGATATCTGCAGCGAATATATCATCTATGTCCAGCTATGTTATTATAGGGAATCATGTATTTCACTAGAATGGCAGAAGGTTTAATCAAATAGTGTAAGAATGATGACTTGCACTTTCACCGAATAGAATTAAACTTATAGCATGAATCATACAGGTTGACAGAAGTCAGCCTGTATTTTTTTTGCAGTATATGCGGTATGTATATGTGTACATGAGAAAATGTTTTAATGTGTTTATTTCATAGTATGTATTTATAGTACATTTCATTGGACACGTTTATACAATGCATTTGATCGTACACGTTTATACTTGTATTTATAAAACAAATGAGATAAAATATATTTCATGTTTTATGCTGAATTTGTGTCAGGGCGTACATGCCACAGATTCATTATGCTTAAAAGTGTGCGCAAAAATGGAGGATTATTATGAATCTTAAAGGCAGGGATTTTTTAACATTAAAGGATTATACACCGGAGGAAATAGAATATCTTATAGAGCTTGCAGCTAAGCTTAAGAAGATGAAAAAGGATGGTGTTGTAGAACAGCCACTTCTTGGAAAGAATGTTGCGCTTATATTTGAAAAGACAAGTACACGTACAAGATGTTCTTTCGAGGTAGCTGCACACGATCTTGGTATGGGTGTTACATATCTTGATCCTAAGGGTTCACAGATAGGAAAAAAAGAGAGTATAGCAGATACTGCAAGAGTTCTTTGCACTATGTTTGAGGGTATTGAATACAGAGGATTCGGACAGGAAATAGTAGAAGATCTTGCAAAGTATTCATCAGTTCCAGTATGGAATGGACTTACTAATGAATATCATCCAACACAGATGCTTGCAGATATGCTTACAATAAAAGAAAAGCTTGGAAGATTAAAGGGTGTTAAGTTCGTATATATGGGTGATGCAAGATACAATATGGGAAATTCACTTATGATAGTATGCTCTAAGCTTGGTTTACACTTTACAGCCTGCACAGCTAAGGAATATTTCCCTGATGAAGCACTTGTTAACCAGTGTAAGGAGTGGGCAGCACAGAGCGGTGGCTCAGTAACACTTACAGAGGATGTAGAAGAAGGCACTAATGGAGCTGAGGTACTTTATACAGATGTATGGGTATCTATGGGAGAACCAGACGAAGTATGGAATGAAAGAATCAAGGCATTACTTCCATACCAGATTAACAAAAAGGTTATGGATAATGCAGATAAGAAAGCTATATTTATGCATTGCCTTCCAGCCTTCCATGATCTTAAGACAACTATTGGTAAACAGATACATGATAAGTTTGGTCTTGATGAGATGGAAGTTACAGATGAAGTGTTTGAATCAGAACAGTCAGTAGTGTTTGATGAAGCTGAAAACCGTATGCATACAATAAAGGCTGTTATGGCAGCTACACTTGGAGCATACTAATATAATTTGCAGCAATATGGTAAAGATGTAACGGAGAGGAATTATATGTATTATACAACAAGTGGTTCATACAAAAAGACAAAAATGATTATAGATTATACAAACATTGTTCTTACAGTTGCGGCTACAGTTATATTTATTATTGTCTTATTCTTAAGAAGCAGAAGTGGAATACTGTTTCCTATAGAATTCCTTCTTGGAACAATAGTCAATGCTCTTACTTCTGTAAAACATTTTATTAACGGCAATAAGGTATCTGGTCTTATAGTAGCTGTAGTTGCGGTGATGCTTGCAATTATGACTGTTGTTACAGCACTTATTGTTTTATAAGATGATGTAAGGGTTAGTGTCTGGGCGATGTGGTTTTAATAATCAGCCTAGAGGATTGAGATGGATTCAGGTGGTATGAATATATGAAATCAGAAATATTGCATCTGCTAAGACATGCAGATGGTTATGTGTCAGGACAACAGCTGTGTGAAACATTTGGTGTGTCAAGAACGGCTGTGTGGAAAGTGATTAACCAGTTAAAGGAAGAAGGATATGTGATAGACTCTGTTCAGAATAAAGGCTACAGAATCACAGAATATCCTGATATAATAACAGCTTCAGAGATAGAGAGCCTTCTTCTTGATGATAGTGGAAATATGCAGGGAATATGCAGGTATATTCAATATTTTGACAAGACGGATTCAACGAATAACCAGGCAAAGCTTGCAGCAGAAAAGAATGCACCAGAAGGTACACTTTTCGTGGCGGAATGTCAGACTGGTGGACGTGGAAGAAGAGGAAAAACATGGGAATCGCCAGCGGGAAGCGGTATATGGATGAGTCTTCTTTTAAGACCGGATATTAGTCCAGAAAGTGCATCTATGCTTACACTTGTACTTGCTGTTGCCATGGTTGATGCTATCAATGAAGAAGTACAGGATGCAAAGTGCTATGTTAAATGGCCTAATGATATAGTTCTTAACAACAGGAAGATAAGTGGAACGCTTACAGAGATGAGTGCTGAGATGGATAGCATACATTATGTTGTCATAGGCATCGGAATCAATGTTAATACAACAGATTTCGATGATTCTATAAAGGATATGGCTACATCAATATATCTTGGAACTGGGAAGAAGGTTAAGAGAAGTAATATAATAGCGGCATTTTCACATAGCTTTAAGAAATATTATGAAGCATTTTTAAAGACACAGGATCTAACATATATAGTAGACAGATATAATGAACTTCTCATTAATAAGGGAAGGACAGTAAAAGCTATATATGCCAACAAAGAACTTGTGGGTGAGGCTCTTGGAATCAATAAGGATGGCGAACTCATTATAAAAACAGAAGATGGATGTGAAACCGCTATAAGAGCAGGTGAGGTTTCAGTGAGAGGATTGTACGGATATGTATAATAAAGAAAACGAAAATGTAGTATTATGCGCCTCAAACTCGTATGAGAAGAAATACTACTTTAATCCGGACTTTGATAAGCTTCCGGAGGATATAAAGAATGAGTTAAAGATTATGTGTGTGTTATTCACAGAAGAAGTAGGTGGCATACTCGATCTTGAATTCGATGATGATGGAACATTGCTTTTTAAATCTACAGCAGATGAGGGAGACCTTTTATATGATGAGATAGCATGTGGATTGCTTGTTAAAAAGAACCAGTATGAAAAAAGAGAGTTATTAGAGTCTCTGGAAATGTTTTATAAGGTGTTTTTCTTAGGACTTGATGGTTGATGTTTACATTTTATTAAGATGTTAAGAACAAAAGTTTTGTTATGCAGGCATAAATGTTTTTGATATTTTGAAGAAATTTGAAGTAAAAGAGGTGGAAATCAACTACTGTTATTCCAAAACAGGAAAATACAAACGGAAGTACAAAGAAAAAATATCTATTGACTTTGAAGAATATAGAGGAATATTAGATTATATTTCCGAATTAGACGAATTTAAAAACAGCGTAGACAAATTAAACAAATCAATGATACGTTTTATTGATATTTCTAAAATTGATGATAGTGTTGAACAACGAATAAAAGAACAGGGTGCAGACAGCCAACAATAGGCTGTCCGCGCCCTGTTTTGTATTTAGTATCTGTTACGCAGTAGAACACTGTTTTTGCGGGTTTAGGTATAAATCCCCTGTCATGCTCAAATCGCGTCTGAAAAGCGGCATGGCATAAGGGCTTTTTCGCGCCTACTGCGTAACGCGGGCGCGTCGTTTCCGCATCCGCTCGGCGGCTTGCCTGCGGGTGATCCGCTTGCGGCAGTCCGGGCAGTATTTGACGCTGTTTGACTTTGAAGCAAACGCCGCGCCGCAGACGGTACACCGCCGCCTGTCCTCGCTCTGGAACAGTTCGGCATAGAGCAGCTTATCAAGGGGAAGCACCGCAATCCGAAACCACTTGCAGAGAAGCGAACAGGAAATAAGCTGCGGACATACGCACTCGTCCCCGTCGTCAAGCAAGATACAGTGTCCGTTGTCGCAGTTGCAGCACTCCCGGCGCACAAGGCTGTTTACTTTCCGGCTCTGGGGCGGCGATAGCCGCTTAATCCCGCTCATACTTCATCAGCGGCATACAGGGCAAGCTCCGCGTATTCTTCTTCGGTCAGCGCGTCCACTTTGGCAAGGGTGCGCTGTGCAAGCTCCCGCATATCCGCGTCCATGTAGGGCAGCGCGGCGTTGACATTCTCAATCAAAGCCCGCTTGCCGCCCTCGTTGTAAATGCTCAAAAGGTTTGTTTCTTCAACAGTCAGTCTAATCATGCTCATACCTCCATATCGTGATTTTTTGTTTTTGCCGCCGCCTTTTTCGGGGCGGTCTTTGCCTTGTCTGCTTTAAGCTGCGCCCGGATAGAGGGGCGGGCTTTTCGTATTTCCTTATCCCTGTTTTCGCCCTTATCAATCAGCGCATACGTTCCGTGTCTGCCCTCGATTTTGGAAAAAGAAAGCGTCTTGTAGGGCAGCATGGAGAAAAGGCGGTCTAAGTCCTTTGTGTTCGCAAGCTGCATGAATGGGGTCGAAAGCTCCGCCATGAAATGTGTTTTGTTGGGGCTGTTCGGCGTATCGCGCCGCTTCATTTCCCCCACAATGCGCCGCGCTTCCGTTTCAATCAACCCGTCATGCAAAGCGGCGATATGCACCTTGAAGTCCCCCGGCGTAAGCTGCTCCCGGCTGCGCTTTTCCTCCTGTAAGAGAAATTGCAGCGCGTCCGGGTCGTTGGGGATTGCTTCAAAGCGTTCAAATTTTCCGTAGACCGTATCGGGATTGCCTGTAAAATACTGTCCGGCGGGTATGTCCCGCGTCCCATGCTCATAAACCAGACGCACCGTATCGGCGGCAAGCTCCCTGTCCTTGACGCGCTCATAATGCCTTGCATAGTCAAGCTCATAGAGATTGCCTTTGATTTTCCCGCGCTCCTTGCCTGTCAGTTCGATTGCGTAAGCAAGGATACGGTCGCTTGTCTGCTCCATGTAGAATCGCCATGTGTTGTGGGGTGCGGTGTCCTTCAGAAACACGTCGCGCTCCCTAAAGCAATGCGTCCCCATAGGTCGGCAGAACCACAAGAGGGTCTTATCCTCCCGGTTGGGGCTTGCCGCCGCCTTTGCGATAATCTCTTTGTCAATGTCAAAATCGCTCTGATAAAAGCCCGTGTTCTGCTTCAAAACCGCATTGAGGGAAGCGAACACGTCCACATCTTCAAATTTGCTCAATCTCCCCATGCGTCAGCTCCTTTCCAAGTCCTGTGACTTCTGCTTTGCGGGCTTCTTCTGTGCCTTTTCCTTA
>ERZ826613.1310-NODE-1310-length-30693-cov-4.231412_pt1 | contig 30693 bp, 24 predicted proteins | sample MGYA00519925_ERZ826613 | MGnify/ENA primary metagenome ERZ826613 (study PRJEB31778, sample SAMEA3449236) | human gut metagenome | biome: human gut; feature: human-associated habitat; material: faeces | place: United Kingdom | collected 2010/2012 ... | reverse complement strand
ACAATGCACAATGTAAGAAAAAAGAAAGCGGTGACCAACCGATGAAGAAAACACTATACAGCCTCATGCTCAACGAGGAGGTCGTGCGCGAGATCGACCGTATGGCCCACCGCATGGGCACAAACCGCTCGGCACTCATCAACCAGATCCTTGCCGACTACACCTCGGTCGTGACGCCGGAGCGCCGCATCGAGAACATCTTCCACGAGATCGAGCAGCTCGTTGCGCCGGCGCGCGACCTGGTGCCGTTTTTCGCACCGCACACGACGAGCATGTCGCTCAAGAGCAGCCTGGAGTACAAGTACCGCCCGACGGTCAAGTACGAGGTCGCGCTCTACGGCGACAAGCAGGAGGGCCTCGGCGAGCTGGCCGTCATCTTCCGTACCCAATCGGCGCAGCTGCTGCAGAGCATGACGCAGTTTTTCCGCCTCTGGAAGCAGATCGAGGACGCGCACCTGTCCGGCGTGGAACCGGATTACGCGCTGTACGATGGCAAGTTTGTGCGCACGCTCTCGCTCCCGCCGGACCACGACTACACGAGCGAGGAAATCGCCCGCGCGATCTCGGACTATGTGCAGCTGTTCGACCGGCTCATGAAGGCCTACCTCGCCGGGAAGTATACCCCGCCCGAGATCGAAGCGCTCTACTGCGCGCAGCAGCAGCGCGCGGCGATTCTCATTTAATTCCGCAACCATCCAGGAAAGGAGGCGCTGCGTGCCGGAACACGCAGCAACCCGACTATGAACGCTGATAAATTCACCCAAAAGACAATTGAAACCATCCAGACCGCCCAGAGCATGGCGCAGGAAAACGGCAACCAGTATCTCACGCCGGAGCACCTGCTCTATGCGCTCGTCGATGCCGACGGCGGCCTGATCGGCACCCTGCTCGGCCGCATGGGCGTGGACTGCAACGCTGTGCTCAGTGAGCTGGACACCGCCATCGATCAGCTGCCGAAGGTCTCCGGCGGCAGCGGCGAGGTGTACGCCTCGCCGGAAACGAGCAAGATCTTCAACTTCGCCGAGCGCGAGGCGAAGTCCGGCGGTGACGCCTACGTCTCCGTCGAGCACCTGATGCTCGGCATCTTCGCCAACGAGACCGCCGCCATCAAGCGCATCTTCAGCGCCCACGGCATCACGAAGGCGGGCTTTGTGGCGGAGCTGAAAAAGGTCAAGACCGCGCCCGTCACGAGCGACAACCCGGAGGATACCTATGACGCGCTGAAAAAGTACGGCACCGACCTCGTCGAGCGCGCCCGCGAAGGGAAGATGGACCCGGTCATCGGCCGCGATCAGGAGATCCGCAACGTCATCCGCATCCTCTCGCGCAAAACAAAGAATAACCCCGTGCTCATCGGCGAGCCGGGCGTCGGCAAGACGGCCATCGCCGAGGGGCTTGCCCAGCGCATCGCCGAGGGCAACGTGCCCTATAAGCTGCGCGACAAGCAGGTCTATCTGCTCGACCTCACGGCGCTCGTGGCGGGCACGCAGTTTCGTGGCCAGTTCGAGAGCCGCATGAAGGGTCTCATCGAGGAGATCCGCCGCGTCGGCAACATCATCCTCGTCATCGACGAGGTGCACAACATCGTCGGCGCCGGCGATGCCGAGGGCAGCATGAACGCCGCCAACATCCTCAAGCCCGCACTCTCGCGCGGCGAGATCCAGGTCATCGGCGCGACCACGTTCGCCGAGTACCGCAAGCACATTGAAAAAGACGCGGCCCTCGAGCGCCGCTTCCAGCCTGTCACGGTGGCCGAGCCGAGCATCGACGACAGTGTCGAGATCCTCAAGGGCGTGCGCCGCTATTACGAGGACTTTCACGGCGTCGTCATCCCGGACGTCATGTGCCGCCTCGCCGTCGTGCTCAGCGAGCGCTATATCACCGACCGTTTCCTGCCCGACAAGGCCATCGACCTCATCGACGAGGCCTGCTCGGACGTGAACCTGAAAAATCCCGACCTCATCCGCGCGGACGAGGTCGAAAAGGAGATCGGCGACTACGCGCGCGAGCGCGAGCTGCTGGCCTCCGCGCCGCCGCAGACCAGCGACGAGCATGACGAGCAGGAGCTCGACCGCCGCTATGCGCGCATCGCCGAGCTGCGCAGCCGCGAGATGCAGCTGCAGACCGAGCTCGACGCCCTGCGCGCCAAGGGCCGCCCGGAGCTCACGGCGGATAACCTCGCGCGCATCATCGAGCTCTGGACGAAGATCCCGGCCGCGAGCATCCGCGCCGATGAGTTCGAGCAGCTCGCCGGTCTGGGCGACCGGCTGCGCGCGCACATCGTCGGCCAGGATGCGGCCATCGACACCGTCTGCGCCGCCATCCGGCGCAACCGCGTCGGCCTGCAGGCCAAGCGCAAGCCCGTGAGCTTCCTGTTCGTCGGCGGCACCGGCGTCGGCAAGACGGAGCTCGTTAAGCGCCTCGCCGACGAGCTCTTCCACGCGCCCGAGTCGCTCATCCGGCTCGATATGTCGGAGTTTATGGAGAAGTTCTCCGTTTCGCGCATGATCGGCTCGCCCACGGGCTACGTCGGCTATGACGAGGCCGGCCAGCTCACGGAGAAGATCCGCCGCCGCCCGTACTCCGTCGTCCTCTTCGACGAGATCGAAAAGGCGCACCCGGACGTCATGAACCTGCTGCTGCAGATCCTCGACGACGGCCGCATCACGGACGCGCAGGGCCGCACCGTGAACTTTGAAAACACGGTCATCATCATGACCACGAACGCCGGCAGCAACACGCGCACCGGCACGCTCGGCTTCGGCCTGAGCGTGGACGATCAGAGCCGCGAGCGCGCACAGCGCGCCCTCAACGAGTTCCTGCGTCCGGAGTTTCTCAACCGCATCGACGAGATCGTCTACTTTAACCACCTCACGGAGGAAAACTTCCGCGCCATCGCTGCCCTCATGCTCGACGAAGTGCGCACCGCCATGGCCGAGCGCGGCATGACCCTGCACTGGACGCCTGCCGTCATCGACTACCTCGTCCGCAAGGGCTTCAGCGAGACCTACGGCGCGCGCAACCTGCGCCGCACCATCCAGCGCGACGTGGAGGATGCCATCGCCACGGCCATCGTCGCTCAGCGCAAGGCCGCCGGAGACATCGGCATCGACGCGCAGGACGATCACATCACCGTCACCATCGACGGTAAGGAGGTAACCGCATGAACCGTTTCGAAGTCATTCAGGGCGACATCACGAAGTCCGACGTCGACGCCATCGTTAACGCTGCCAACTGCTCGCTGCTCGGCGGCGGCGGGGTAGACGGGGCCATCCACATGGCTGCCGGCACCGGCCTGCTCAACGAGTGCCGCGGCCTCAACGGCTGCCGCACCGGCGAGGCGAAGATCACCCGCGGCTACCGCCTGCCGGCGCGCCACGTCATCCATACGCCCGGCCCCCGCTGGCGCGACGGGCAGCACGGTGAGCCTGAGCTGCTGGCCAATTGCTACCGCAACAGCCTGCGCCTTGCGAGCGAGAACGGCTGCCACACGGTCGATTTCCCGTCCATCAGCACGGGCATCTACCACTTCCCGCTGCCTCAGGCGGCGGAGATCGCCGTGCGCGAGATCACGGCCTATCTTGCCGACCATCCCGAGATCACGCGCGTGCGCATGGTCTGCTTTGACAGCCGCACCCGCGCCGCATACGAGGCCGCGCTGGCCGCGCAGGAATGCGCCGGCTGACGCTCACCGTCACGCCGGAGCAGGCGGGCCGCACGGTCAAGAGCCTGCTCCGGCGTGAACTGCGCATGGCCGACGGGGCCATCGCCCGCGTCAAGACCGTGCCGGACGGCATCTGCCTCAACGGTGCGCACGCCCGCACCGTCGACCGCGTCGCGGCGGGGGATACGCTCACCGTGCGCATCGACGACAAGCGCTCCGGCGGCCGTTTTTCACCCGTGGCTGTGCCGCTGGACATTTTGTATGAAGACGCCGACCTGCTCGCGCTCAACAAGCCCGCCGGCATGGCCGTGCACGGCGGGTACGACCGCGGCGACCCCACGGTCGCCAACGCCCTCGCCGCCTATCTCGGGCCCGACGCTGTTTTTCACCCCGTCAACCGGCTCGACCGTGGCACGTCCGGCGTCATGCTCGTCGCCCGCAGCGGCTACGTGCACGACCGGCTGCGCCGCGTGCTGCACACCGACGGCTTCCGGCGCACGTATCTCGCCGCCGCCTGCGGCACCGGCCTGCCGGTAAGCGGCACCATTGACCTGCCCATCGCCCGCGCGGACGACGGCACCACCCGCCGCACCACCGCACCGGACGGTCAGCCGTCCGTCACGGACTACACCGTGCTCGCCGAGCGGGACGGGTACACGCTCCTGCGTGTCCTGCCGCGCACCGGCCGCACGCACCAGATCCGCGTCCACTTCGCCGCGCTCGGCCATCCGCTGCTCGGCGATGCGCTCTACGGCGGCGATGCGTCCCTGCTCGCGCGCCCCGCGCTGCATTCGGCCGCGGCCGATCTCACGCAGCCCGTCACCGGGCAGCCCCTGCACATTACCGCGCCGGTCCCGGATGACCTGCGCGCGTTTGGTTTTGAGAGGTACTTATGAAGAAACATTCCATCACGATCCTGTATAATTCGCCCGTCATCCTCACGTTCGCACTGCTGAGCCTGCTCGCGCTCGGTCTCGGCAAGCTCACCGACGGCTGGACGACGCAGAACCTCTTTTGCGTCTACCGCTCGTCGCTGACGGACTGGCTGACCTACCCGCGCTTTTTCCTGCACGTGCTCGGCCACCCGGATTTCGCCGCCTACTGCAGCAACATCGTCATGCTGCTCGTCGTCGGCCCAACGGCGGAGGAGCGCTTCGGCGGCAAGCGTATCCTGCTCGCCATCGCGCTCACGGCGCTCGTCACGGGGCTGGTGCTCTGGTTCTTCTTCCCGAACAGCGCGCTCATGGGCGCTTCCGGCGTCGTGTTCATGCTCATCGTGCTCGCGTCGTTCGCCGGCATGCGCACCGGCACCATCCCGCTCACGCTCATCCTCGTGCTCATCCTTTACCTCGGCAGCGAGATCTTTCAGGCCGTCACCGGCACGGCCGGCCTTGCCCAGCTCACGCACATCGCCGGCGGCGTGCTCGGCATGATCTTCGGCTTCACGTGGAGCCGCGGAAAGCGGGCGGTGCGATGAACATTCTCGTCAGTGCCTGCCTGCTCGGCATCGCCTGCCGGTATGACGGCGCGTCGAAGGGCCTTCCGGAGGACGTTTTGCGCGCACTCACGGCCCGGCACACGCTCGTGCCCGCCTGCCCGGAGCAGCTCGGCGGCCTGCCGACGCCGCGCGCGCCGTCCGAGCGGCAGGGCAGCCGCATCGTCATGCGCACCGGTGCCGACGTCACGGACGCTTATACCCGCGGCGCGCAGCAGACGCTCGCTCTCGCGCAGCGCTTCGGCTGCACGGCCGCCCTGCTCAAGCAGCGCAGCCCCTCGTGCGGCAAGGGCGAGATCTATGACGGCACCTTCACCGGCACGCTCACGCCCGGCGACGGGGTCACCGCCGCGCTTCTGTCTGCGCACGGCGTCCGCGTCTACGGGGAGGACGACGTGGCGGAGCTGCTGAACTTGTAATTATGTAAACCGAATTATGTCAACTTGCAGCGTGCCGCCCGGCACGCTGCTTTTTTGCGTGTCACAGAAACTAAAAAAAGTTGAAATCGCTGCGAAAACCATTGAAAAATCACCGCCGTCCGGTATAATGAAACCATCGCACACTCTACAGGAAAATATGGAGGAGAAAACCATGCGCAAACGCTTTTTGCCCCTGCTGCTTGTGCTCGCGTGCGTGCTGACACTGGCCGTCGTGCCGGTCATCGCCGCAGAGCCCGACCCCGTGCAGCCCTCTGCCCCCACGACGGAGCCCTCTGCCCCCACGACGGAGCCCTCGGCCCCAGCGACGGAGCCGACCGCACCGACCGCACCGACGGAACCCAGCCCGGAGCCCACACCGACTGGCCCGTGGTATCAGGCGGCGATGGACTTTGCCCGCGATCACGGCATTTTGGTCGGTGACGCGAGCGGCGACATGCTGCCGGGCAACAACGCCCCGCGCGCCCAGATGGCCGCCATGCTCGTGCGCGTGTTCGGCTGCACGGCGGGCAAGGATATTGCGCATTTTTCGGATGTTGATACTGCCGCCTGGTACTATCCGGAGCTGAGCGCCGCCGCGCAAATGAACATCTTCAGCGGCTGTGGTGACGGCACCATGGGCCCGGACCGCAATATCAACCGTCAGGAGGCCATGTCCGTCATCGCCCGCGCTTTCGCCGTGGCGGACGGCACGGCCGCCGATATTGCCGCGTTCTCGGACGCTTCCGCCGTCAGCGACTGGGCGGTCGCCTCGGTGGCCGGTCTGGTCAAGGCCGGCATCGTCAGCGGTGACGCCGGCCGCCTGAACCCCACGGCCGGCATCACCCGCGCTGAGATCGCGCAGATGCTCTATGAGCTCGGCCTGCAGTTCTGCTCCGATGCCGCCGCGCTTCCGGCCTCCGGCCGCGTCGTCTACACCGGCACGCAGCCCCTGACGGCGGGCACCTTCACCGGCACACTTTACCTCGGCGGCGCCGCCGGGCGCGACCTTGGCAGCCTGAATGTCACCGGCACACTCGTCGTGCGCACCGACCCGAACGGCACTGTCACCGCCGGCGGCACGGTCGACACGCTCGCCGTCGCGGCCGAGGGCACGACCGTCGCGGGCACCGGCCATGCCGGCCTCGTGTGCCTGCTCGCGCGCGGCTGCACCGTCTCGCTCGCGGCCGACAAGACCGATGCGGAGTATGACCCCATGCTCCGTGGCGTTGACACACTCACGACCGACCCCGTGCCCGCGCTCTCTCCGGAGTGTCGCGCCGTCGACCTGTATGTGACCTACCGCTATTTCCCGTCGGAATATCAGACTACGCCGGGTGAAGCGACCCTCATCTGGTCTGTGGACGGCGTGCAGCAGCCCACGCGTCACTACACGCTCGACGGCAAGTCCATCACGCCGGGCTTCCACGTGGAAGAGTCCGTCTGGAAGCGCGACATGCCCACCCAGCACACGGTCGAGATCCTCTTCCTGTGCGGCACGGACGCCATCCGCACCACGTTCGTCGTCCCGGTCAACAACTACACGGACGCGGAATATGATCAGCTCCTCAGCGCGCAGTACCCGTATAAGCTCGAGGTCGTGCGCAACCAGTGCACGGTGCTCGTGTACGGTCTGGACATGAGCGGCGATTACTCCATCCTCTATCACGCCTTCGTCTGCGGCCCCGGCCAGACCACGCCCATCGGCACGTTCCGCACGCCGTTCAAGGCGGCGTGGCACCCGCTCATGGGCTGCTGGGGCCAGTACTGCACGCAGATCACGGGCAACTATCTCTTCCACTCCTCACCGTACAACAGCCCGAATAAGAACGATCTGTCCTACCGGCTGTATAACCAGCTCGGCACGGTCTGCTCGCACGGCTGCGTGCGCCTGACGGTGGCGGATGCCAAGTGGATCTACGACAACTGCCCCCTCGGCACCACGGTGTCGATCTACAACGCCTCGTCCCTCCCGGTGCCGAAGCCGTCGGCCCCGTGGCTGGACATCTCCAGCCCGAACCGCGGCTGGGACCCGACGGATCCCGACCCGGCCAACCCCTGGAACAAGTAAGCCATACCAAAACACATCCCCCCGGAGCGTCTGCTCCGGGGGGTGTTTTCATGTCGGCTGCGGATACTGCGCGCGGGCGATGCGGATGAAGTCCGCCAGCACGCTCCATGGGTAGGCGCGCTTTGCGTAGCCGAAGCTGATGGGGTAGGCCATCGTGTCCGGCATGCGCAGCATCTCCAGCCGGCCGTGCGGCTGCGCGGCCAACAGCAGCCGCGCCAGATTCTCGGGGCAGAAGCACGCACCCACGCCCCGGCGCACAGCTCGAGCAGCGTCTCGACGTTGCTCGACTCGGCCCGCACCTCCGGCACGAACCCGGCGCGGCGAAACGCGTCGCGCTCGAGGCTGCCGGTGATGTCCTCGGCGCTGCCGCTCACGAACGGGCACCCGCGCAGGGACCGCAGGTCGCCGCGCTCGATCTCCGTGCGGTGCGCCGCGAGATCGATCCCGCAGGTCTGCAGCAGCTGCCGGCTGACGAGCAGAACGGTGTCCTCGGTGTAAAACGGCTGCACCTCGATGCCGGGCAGCGGTTTTTGAAACCGCGCGATCGCCAGATCCACCCGCCCCTCGTGCAGCAGGTTCTGCAGCGTGTGGTTGCGCTCCTCGGTCAGGATCACGCGCACGTTCGGGTACACGCCCGCAAACGCCTCAAGGATCCCCGGCAGGATGGCCCGCCCGCGCGTGTAGGCGATGCCCACGCGCAGCTCGCCGCGCTGGTTTTCCGCGATGTCGCAGAATGTGCGCTGCATCTCGTCGCGCGTCTGGTGAAAGCGCTCGGCGTACTGCAGAAACACCCGCCCGGCGTACGTCAGCTCCAGCGGCGTGCACCGCACCACGAGCGGGCAGCCGAGCTCACGCTCGAGCGCTGCGATGGCCGCCGAGAGCGACTGCTGTGTGATGTGCAGCGCATCGGCCGCGCGCGAGCGCGAGGAAGTAATCAAAGGACGAAAAGTTCATGCTGCCGCCTCCGGAATCTACAGTTTCTATTTGTAGAATATATCAAATCAAAAATAACAGTTTTACAATGAGGGAAACCCGGGCCTATAATAAAAAAGTCATTTTGATTCGGAGGTCGTTATGATCGTTTTGTGTCTTTTCTGCCTGGAGCTGCTCGTGTGCGTGGTGCTCGGCTGGCCGATCGTTGCGGCGCTGCTCGTGGGGCTGGTGCTGTTCGTGGGCTGGGCGCTGCGGCAGGGGTATGGTCTGCGCGCGGTTGGAGGCATGCTCTGGTCGGGCATCCGGACGGCCAAAAATGTCCTCATCGTCTTTCTGCTCATCGGCGTGCTCACGGCGCTCTGGCGCGCGTGCGGCACGGTGCCGCTGCTGATCTGCTATGCGGTCGATCTCATCCACCCGGGCACGCTCGTCATCACGTCGTTTCTGCTCGCGAGCGCCGTGTCCGCGCTCATGGGCACGTCCTTCGGCGCGGCGGCCACGATGGGCGCCGTGTGCATGACGGCGGCGGCCTCCATGGGCGTGTCGCCGGTGCTGGCCGGCGGCGCGGTCTTGTCGGGCGCCTTTTTTGGCGACCGCTGCTCGCCCGTGTCCACGAGCGCGCTGCTCATCAGCGAGCTCACGCACACGGATATTTACGACAACCTGCGTGCCATGGTGCGCACGGCCTTCGTGCCGTTTGCGCTCACGTGCGCGGTCTATGCCGTGCTCGGTGCCATGGCGCACGGCGGCGGGGCGGCGCAGGACGTGCGCGCGCTGTTTGCGCGCGTGTGTACGCTGCACTGGCTTGCCCTGCTGCCGGCGGTGCTCATCCTCGCGCTCTCGGCGCTGCATGTGCACGTCCGCTGGGTCATGTGCGCGAGCATCGCGGCAGCGTTCACGCTGTGCCTGACGTTGCAGCACCAGCCGCTGGCGGACGTGCTGCGCTGCATGCTCACCGGCTATGCCGCGCCGGATGCGGCCGCCGGCGCGCTGCTCAACGGCGGCGGCGTCGTGTCCATGTTGCGGGTCACGGCCATTGTGTGCATCTCGGCGGCCTATTCCGGCATCTTTCAGGCCACCGGCCTGCTCGGCACGGCCAAGGCAGGCATCGTGCGCATGAGCCGGCGCATCACGCCCTTCGGCGCCATGTTTTGCACGGCCGTCGCCGCGTCCATGATCGCCTGCAACCAGACGCTCTCCATCCTGCTCACGCACCAGCTCTGCGCCGATACGGAGCCGGACGGCCCGTCGTGCGCCATCGACCTGGAAAACTCCGTCGTCGTGCTTGCGCCGCTCGTCCCGTGGTCGATCGCGGGTGCAGTGCCGCTCGCCTCGGCCGGCGCGCCGGAGCAGAGCCTGCTGGCCGCGTGCTATCTCTACCTGATCCCGCTGTGCTCGCTCGTCTGGAAGCTCCTGCGCCGCCGGCGTGTTACCGCCTGACTTGAAAAGTGCGCCGAATGTGGTACAATAGATGCATTCTGTACTGCATCCCGGAAAGGAGGAGCATGCCATGGAGCGGACGGAGCTTCCGATCGCGGTGTTTGATTCCGGCCTCGGCGGCATCAGTGTCCTGCGTGCGCTCGTGCAGCGCATGCCTGGGGAGGACTTTCTCTATTTCGGCGACTCGGCCAACGCCCCATACGGCGTGCGCCCGGCTGAGGAGGTCCGCCGCCTGACGCAGGACGTCATCGCCCGGCTGTATGACCGCGGCATCAAGGCCGCCGTTATCGCCTGCAACACGGCTACGAGCGCGGCCATCGGCCCGCTGCGCGCCGCCTTTCCGGACATCCCCGTCATCGGCATCGAGCCGGCGCTCAAGCCCGCCGTGGCGCACCACCGGCGCGTGCTCGTGCTGGCCACGCCCCTGACACTGCGGGAGGAGAAGTTCGCCGCACTCATGCAGCAGTGCGCCGGCTGCGCCGAGATCACGCCGCTGCCGTGCCCGGAGCTGGTGGAGTTCGTCGAGCGGGGCGAGCTCGATTCACCCGCGCTCACGGCCTACCTCGCGCGGCAGCTCGGCCCCTATGCCGGCCGCGTGGACGCGGCCGTGCTCGGCTGCACGCATTTCCCGTTTGCCCGCCGGGCCATCCGCGCCGCCCTCGGCGGTGCGGCCGCGCTCTATGACGGCAGCGACGGCACCGCCCGCGAAACGCTGCGCCAGCTCGTGCGCCGCGGCTGGATCCGCGGCGGCAGCCGCGGCATTGTCACACTGGAAAACAGCCGCCCGTCCGAGCTGCCGCTCAGCCGCCGGCTGCTCGCCCTGCCCCGGGAGGACTGACGGTCTATGCAGATCCAATGCATTCCCTTTCCGCCCATCGGCTCGAATATGTACGTCGTCACGCAGGGGCGCGACGCGATCGTCCTTGACCCCTGGCCGGACGAGACGACCATGCAGCGCCTGCAGGGGTACCACGTGCTGCTCGTGCTCACGCACGAGCATGTCGACCACATCTCCGGCCTCGGCCGGATGCAGCGCGCGCTTTCGGCGCGCACCCTCTGGCAGGAAAACTGCACCCCCTGGCTGCGCAACCCCGGCAACACGACGCCCGTGCTGCTCGCCGCGCTGAGCGTGTCGCGCGGGGCAGAGGCACGCGACTTTCTGCGCACGCTGCAGCTCAAGACCGAGACGTATGCCCCGGACATGACCTTCGGCGATCACATCGTGCTCGACTGGGGCGCGCTGCATCTCGAGGGCTATGCCACGCCCGGCCACTCGCGCGGCAGCGCGTGCTACCGCATCGGTCCGGCCGCCTTTTTCAGCGGCGATTCGCTCGTGCCGGGCAACGCCGTTGTCACGCGCCTGCGCGGGGGCGACGCCGCCGTGCTCATGGACAGGACCGTGCCGTTTCTGCGCGCACTGCCGCCGGAGCTCGTGCTCTATCCCGGCCACGGCCGCTGCGGCATGTCGCTTGGTGAGGGCATCGCGACCATGGACTGGTGACGCGGCCGCAGCGCTGTGCACCTGCACAGCAGACCGGAAATTGTCACAAAAAGGCTTGACACATGCGAGCAAACATGCTAGACTAATCACAGCAGTTTAGGGTAAAAGTTTTTTGTGGGATTTTTTTGCGATGGCCTCCGGTACTCCTCCGGGGGCCATCTCCTTTTAAAAAACCGCGCCGCCGCGTGAAAAATGCTTGACACGCGCGGCAGAGTCTGGTATTCTATGAGAGCGCTCCAAAGACAGCAGGTGGCTTGACCGCGGAAATCCTGCCGAGGATGCATCTATCACGATGTTTCTATTCTGTTTCCGGGGCTTTGGCCGCGGAAATTTTTTTGGGCGTGTATCTTTCACACGGAGGTGAAATCACACTATGCCGAACGCAAAAGTTCTCAGCGAGAAGCAGGCGATCGTCGCTGCTCTGGCTGAACGGCTCAAGGGCGCCAGCGCCGGCGTGTTCGTCGATTACAAGGGCATCACCGTCGATGAAGACACCAAGCTGCGCACCGAGCTGCGTCAGAATGACGTGGAGTATTCCGTCGTCAAGAACACCCTGACCCGCTTTGCGCTCAAGGACGCCGGCCTCGAGGCAATGAGTGATCTGCTCAATGGTACGACTTCGCTCGCAACCAGCACGGCAGACCCGATCGTCCCGATCCGCATGATCCACGACATGAGCGAGAAGATGGCGAAGGACGAGAAGTTCATCGTCAAGGGCGCGTTCCTCGAGGGCAAGGTCCTCAGTGACGCTGAGATCGCGGAGATCGCGCAGCTCCAGAACAAGGATGCGCTGTACTCCAAGGTCCTGGGCACGATGCTGGCCCCCATCACGGGTCTGGCCGTCTGCCTGAATCAGGTCGTCGAGCAGATGGGCGGCGCTGCCGCACCTGCCGAGGCCGAAGCTCCCGCCGCCGAATAAGGCGACCACTTCACTTAACTATTTAGGAGGAAAATTACCATGGCTAGCGAAAAAGTCACTGCTATGATCGAAGAGATCAAGGCTATGTCCGTCCTCGAGCTGTCCGAGCTCGTGCACGAGATCGAAGATGTGTTCGGCGTTTCCGCCGCTGCTGCTGTTGCCGCCGCTCCGGTGGCCGGCGCTGCTGCTGCCGCCGAGGAGAAGACCGAGTTTGACGTCGTTCTGACCGGCTTCGGCGATCAGAAGATCAAGGTCATCAAGGCCGTCCGTGAGATCACCAACCTGGGCCTGGCGGAAGCCAAGGCGAAGGTCGAGGGCATCCCCTGCGCCATCAAGGAGCAGGTCTCCAAGGACGAGGCCGAGGAGCTCAAGAAGAAGCTCGAGGAAGTCGGCGCTTCTGTCGAACTCAAGTAATCGGATCTTACACAAAAACCTCCGTGCCGTCCGGCACGGAGGTTTTTTCTTTATTCGCACTGCCGCCGGTGCCGCCGCAGGTCCACGTGCTGCTTTTTGAGTGCGCGGCTTATTCGGCAGGCTTGTCTTCCTTGGGCTGGTACTGGTACGGCCCCGCATCTGGCTCGGCGTAGCCGGTGGCGATGTCAAACTGCTTAATGAGCTGCGAGATGCCGAGCTTCGTCACCATGAGCTCACCGTAGGCGAGGTCATCCTGGAAGCCGTTTTCGCGGCACTCCTCGAGGCCTTCCTTCACGTCCTCGAGCTCGGACACGCACTGCTCGTACAGGTCCTCGAGCTTTCCGAGCGCCGTGACGGTGTTGTCGCTGCTGCCCTCAACGGGGCACACGCTCTCGAACCGGCGGCCGATGCGCACGATCGCGGCGTAGCCCGCCTGCAGCATCATGAGCGTGAGCGCGCCCTCCTGTCCGGCGGCCTCGCTCTGCTTCATGCCGGTGATCATGTCCGACACATCCCCGACCCACTGCTTGTGCACGCCCTTGAGCTGGTCAAGGCGCTCGGTGAGCTGGGCCTCGGAGTGCCGGTTGGCGGAGTAGCCGCCCTTTTTCAGTTTGCGGGTCAGACGTTCCATAGTATTTGCATCCTCCAAATGTATATTTCGGTCAATCGTCCACGTCAAGCGCCTCGAGGCCCTTGGCGGGGATGGGGCGGCTGTCGCCGTGGCGGACAAAGAGCATCGTTACGAACGCGCCGGCCACAAAGATGGCGGCGTAGGGGAAGAGCACGGTCATGCCGAGCTTATCCATCAGGAAGCCCGAGAACATCGGCGTGACGACCTGGGCTGCCATGCTGGCCGTGTAGTAAAAGCCGGTGTAGCGGCCAACGTCGCTGCCGGAGCACATCTCCACGACCATCGGGAAGGAGTTGACGTTGATGGTGGCCCAGCCGATACCGGCGAGGCAGAACATGGCGTTCATGAGCATCGTGGGGCTCTCGGCGTTGAGGAAAGCGGCCACGCCGAACGCGACGGCCAGCATCACGACGCCGCCGAGGATGGTCTTCTTGCGGCCAATCTTGGATGCGACGATGCCGACGGGCAGGTAGGCCACGATGGCGGCGGCCTGCGCGAGCATGAGCGTGAGGTTGTAGTCCTTGTGCAGGATGTTGCTGGCGTAAACGGAGTATTTCGACGTCACGGCGTTGTAGCCGAAGAACCACAGCACGATCGACAGCAGCAGGAAGATGAGCGACCGGCGCTCGGCCTTGCCGAGCTTGCCGGAGCCGGCGGGCGCATCGTTACTGTCGCCGTTGTCGATGCCGAAGCGCTTGCTGTCGGCCTGCATCTCGGCCACGAACTTCGGCTCGTTGACTGTCAGGCGGAAGATCAGCAGTGCCAGCAGCATGATGCCCGCGATCACGGCGAAGTACACCGTGTAGCTCATGAGCGAGTTGCGCACGGAGCTTGTGGCGAAGGCCATGCCGATGGCCAGCACGAGGATGCCGCCGGCGGTGCCCATGAGGTTGATGACGGCATTCGCCTTACTGCGCAGCGGTTTGATGGTAACATCGGGCATGAGCGCGACGGCGGGGGAGCGGAACGTGGCCATGGCCACGAGCACGACGAGCAGCAGCGCGATAAAGCCGATGAGCGCGCCGGGGTGCTGTACGGTCGTCTGGTGGGCGTAGGCCTGGCGCGCGGGCACGACATAGTTCGTGTAGTCGTGGTTCGTCACGGTCTTGCCCTCGGCGTTCGTGACCTGGCTCGTGATGGCGGCAAACTCGTCCTCCGTGAAGGTGTCCTCGAGCACGAACGTCTCGCCGTCGGGGGTCTTGAGCGTGCGGTCGGCCTCCTGCTGGTACACGACGCGCAGCGCGGCGGGATCGTCGATGGCGGCGGCCGCGTCGATGTTTTTCAGCTGCGCATCGTCGACGAGCGACAGGCTGATGAACGCGATGGCCGCAACGATCGTGCCAAAGACGATAAACGGTGTGCGGCGGCCGCGCTTGCCGGCGTGCTTGTCGGAGATCGCGCCGAACAGCGGCAGCAGAAACAGCGCCAGAATGTTGTCGAGCGCCATGATGACGCCGGACCATGCCTGCGACATGCCGAACTTGTTCGTCAGGATCAGGGGGATGGTGTTGTCATACGCCTGCCAGAAGGCGCAGATCAGGAAAAAGGCAAAGCCAACGCAGATGGTGCGTTTGTAGTTGAGCTTCACAGGGTTACCTCCATCATGTGTATCGGATTTGTCTCATTCTACAATACCTCGCCCGGCAATTCAACAGGCATTTGACGAAAAGCAGAAATTGTTGTTTAATAAGGGCAAAGCAAACCGGCGGCCCGCGCCGCCGAAAGGAGGACACATTATGGATTGGAAAACTGCCTGCAAGATCGCCGCACCGGCCGCCGCCTGCGCGGGTGCGTTTGCATTTCTTGTTGCGCCGGGCCACGCCACGCGCGCACAGAAGGCCCCGTTCGTGTACCGCAACTATGCGCACCGCGGCCTGCACACCGAGGACGGCACCGTGCCGGAAAATTCGCTCCCGGCCTTCCGTGCCGCGGCCGAGGCGGGCTACGCCGTTGAGATGGATGTGCACCTGACGGCGGACGACCAGCTCGTCGTGTTCCACGACGACACGCTCGAGCGCATGTGCGGCGTGCCGGGTGTCATTGATGATTTCACGCTCGCCGAGCTGCGCGCCCTGCGCCTTGGCGATACCGACTGCGTCATCCCGACCTTTGCCGAGGCGCTCGAAGCGCTCGGCGGCCGCGTGCCGCTGCTGCTCGAGGTCAAGCGGGGGCACAATAACCGCCGCTTGTGCGCGCTGACGCTCGCTGCTCTGCGCACCTACGGCGGGCCGTACTGCGTCGAGAGCTTTGACCCCACGATCGTCGCATGGTTCCGGCGCAACGCGCCCGATATTCTGCGCGGCCAGCTCAGCCAGCCGCCGAAGGACTACGGCAAGGCACTCAATAAGCCCGCGGCTGCCATCGTCGGCAATGTGCTCACGAACGTGATCGCCCGCCCGCAGTTCATCGCCTACAAGATCGGGCCGAAGCCGCTGAGCGTGCGCCTGTGCGAGGCCATGGGCGCCGTGCGTGCCGGCTGGACGAGCCGCGCCTGGACGCACGAGCGCGATTATGACATTGTTATTTTTGAGCACTACCGTCCCGGCACCTGGTTCCGCGCCGACATCTGAGCGGAACGTTCTTGATGATCGCAGCAGCCGCGCCGGCTTCCCGGTGCGGCTGCTGCCGCATCCGCACATAACGAAAACAACAGCCGCACCGGGAAACCGGTGCGGCTGCTGCTGTTGTTTGCTTGTGCTTGCACGTCCGCGGCGGATGCAGACCCGGACGCTGCAAAGTGGAAGAGAGAACACAAACGAGGGATTTTGCAACATCGAAAAGAAAAACGATGTTTACTGAACATATCCTAACATTTGTGTCCGCCATTGTCAAGCGGTTTTCAAAAGTTTTTGAACTTTTTTCTCACACTGCCGTGCCGCTGCGCAAGATCTGCGCCAGCTCTGCCACGTCGCGCAGGACGTACTTCGGCTGCACGTCGGACGCTTTGAGGATCGCCTCGTCCGTCTCGCCGGACATGACGAGCACGCTCTGCGCGCCCGCGTTCACGGCCACGGCAATGTCGGTGTAGATCCGGTCGCCCACGCAGCAGATCTGCGCGTTCGGCACGCCGGTCTGCGCCGAGATGACATCGACCATGTTGCGGTTCGGTTTGCCGATATACGTCGGCTTCACGCCGGAGGCGGCGGTCAGCAGCGCGCAGATGCTCCCGCAGTCGGGCAGTACCTCGCCGGCCGGCATGGGGCAGACCCAGTCGGGGTTGGCAGCGATGAACGCCGCGCCGCGGCGCAGGAAGTGCACGGCCTTATCGAGTTTTTCGTACACGAGCTCGGTGTCAAATCCGGCCACGACGATCTCCGCACCCTCTTCCACCAGCGGGATGCCGTAGCTGAGCAGCTCGCGGCGGAACGCCTGCGTGCCGACGAGGTACACGGGCTTGCCCGCATAGTGCTGGTTGAGGTACAGCGCCGTCGCCATGCCGGACGTGAACACGTTTTCGGCCTCGCACGGGAAGCCCAGCCGCCGCAGGCGCGTGATGTAATCCGTGCCCGCGCGCGAGGAGTTGTTGGTCAGGTAGATGTACTGCCGCCCGGTCTCGGCCAGCGTATGGATGAAGTCGACCGCGCCGGGAAACACGTCGTCCCCGAGGTAGAGCGTGCCGTCCATGTCCAGCAGGAACAGGCGCGCGCCGAGCAGGTCTTTCAGATCGTTCATGGGAGCCACCTCACAGAATCTTATTTTTTTCTTAACACCCTATTATACCATGAAAAACGCGCTGTACAATCCCAATTATTCCGGCCGCGGGTGTTGAAAAAAACGGTCGATGTGCTATAATATTAAAATCTGTACCGTGGGCCGCTATTGCGTGCCGGCCGGGTACGGACCCAAAGGTGTAATTAAATTCTTGGAGGCATAGATATGGCAAAGAAACAATTCAAAGCCGAGTCGAAAAAGCTGCTCGACATGATGATCAACTCGATCTACACGCACAAAGAAATTTTCCTGCGCGAGATCATCTCGAACGCCTCGGACGCGATCGACAAGCTCTGCTACCAGTCGCTCACGGACGAAAACGTGGGCATGGCGCGCAGCGACTTCAAGATCCGCGTCACCCCGGATAAGGATGCGCGCACGATCACGGTGTCGGATAACGGCATCGGCATGACCAAGGAGGAGCTCGACAGCAACCTCGGCGTCATCGCACGCAGCGGCTCGCTGAAGTTCAAGGACGGCCTCGGCGAGAACGCGCAGGAGGATGCCGCCATCGACATCATCGGCCAGTTCGGCGTCGGTTTCTACTCCGCGTTCATGGTCGCCGATAAGGTCACAGTCATCACCCGCGCCTACGGCAGCGACACGGCCTACCAGTGGGTCAGCACCGGCGCGGACGGCTACACCATCACCGAGGCGCAGAAGGATACCGTCGGCACCGACGTCATCATGCACATCAAGGCCGACGAGACGGGAGAGAAATACTCCACCTATCTCGAAAACTGGAAGCTCATGATGCTCATCCGCAAGTACTCCGACTATGTCCGCTGGCCGATCGTCATGGACGTCGAGCAGAGCGACTGGGTCGACACCGGCGAGAAGGACGAAAAGGGCGAGCCGAAGATGGAGATGGTCACCAAGACCGAGGAGCAGACCATCAACAGCATGATCCCCATCTGGCAGCGCAGCCGCAAGGAAGCCACGGACGAGGAGTGCATCGCGTTTTATAAGGACAAGTTCCACGACAAGGACGACCCGCTGGCCGTCATCCGCGTCAACGCCGAGGGCCTGATCTCCTACCGCGCGCTGCTGTTCATCCCGGCCAAGGCTCCGATGAACATGTTCACCCGCGAATCTGACCCCGGTCTCGAGCTCTACAGTTCCGGCGTCATGATCATGGATAAGTGCACCGACCTCCTGCCGCCGTGCTACGCGTTTGCCCGCGGCGTGGTCGATTCGCCCGACCTGTCGCTGAACATTTCGCGTGAGATGCTCCAGCACGACCGCCAGCTCAAGCTCATCGCCGCGAACCTCGGCAAAAAGATCAAGTCCGAGCTCACGAAGCTCATGACCAATGACCGCGAGAAGTACGAGCAGTTCCACGCCGCCTTCGGCATGATGCTGCGCGCCGGCGCCGTCACCGAGACGGGCGACAAGGTCGACGAGATCAAGGATCTGCTGCTCTACCATACGAGCGAGACGAAGCTCGTCTCCCTCAAGGAATACGTCGACGCCATGCCTGCCGAGCAGACGAAGATCTACTTCGCCTGCGGCGAGAACGTCAAGCGGCTGCTCAGCCTGCCGCAGGCAGAGCTCCTGCACGAAAAGGGCTTCGACGTCCTGTGCATGACCTCGCAGATCGACGAGTATTTCGTCGACACCATGAAGAGCTACGCCGACAAGCCGTTTTGCAACATTGCGACCGACGACCTCGGCCTCGAGACCGAGGAAGAGAAGAAGGAGACCGAGGCCAAGCAGGCCGAGGACAAGGATCTGCTCGACTTCGTCAAGGAGACGCTCGGCGATCAGGTCGCGTCCGTGCGCCTGTCCAATAAGCTCGTGTCCAGCGCCGTGTGCCTGAGCACGGAGGGCGGCGTCACGCTCGAGATGGAGCGCTATTTCAAGAGCATGCCCGGCGCACCGTCGGACATCCGCGCCATCCGCGTGCTCGAGCTCAATGCCAACCACCACGCCTATCAGACCATGAAGGAAGCGTTCGACACCGGCGACAAGGACAAGGCCGCCCGCATCGCGCGCATCCTGCACGCGCAGGCGCTGCTCATCGCGGGCGAGCCGCTCGAGGATCCCGCCGCGTATTCCGAGCTCGTCTGCACGCTCATCTGATCCGATCTTTTCCCTGGCCGCCGCGCCCCGGCGGCCGGGGCATCCCCATGTAAGGAGCTGTCTATGGAACCGCGTCTCGGTATCTATATCCACATCCCGTTTTGCGCGAGCAAGTGCGGCTATTGCGACTTTTATTCCTGCGCCGGCGCGGCTGACCGCATGGCCGACTACCAGCACGCCCTGCTCGAGCACATCGAAGAGAGCGCCGGGCGCATCGCCCCGGCGTACATCGACACGGTGTATTTCGGCGGCGGCACGCCGAGCTTTTACGGCGCGGCGCGCCTCATCGAGCTGCTCGACGCCGTCAAGGCCACCGGCCGCCTGCTCAAGCGCGCGGAGGTGACCGTCGAGGTCAATCCGGACAGCGTCCGCCTGCACGATCTGCGCGCCCTGCACAAGGCGGGCTTCAACCGCCTGAGCATCGGCATGCAGTCGGCAAACAATGACATCCTGAAAATGATCGGCCGCCGCCACAGCTTCCGCCAGGTGGAGATGGCCGTTCAGAATGCCCGCACGGCGGGCTTCGACAATATCAGCCTCGACCTCATTTACGGCCTGCCCAGCCAGACCCGCAGCGACTGGGCGGACACGCTCGCCAAGGCGATCGCCTTGCGCCCGGAGCACATCTCCGGCTACGGGCTCAAGCTTGAGGAGGGCACGCCCATGTACGCCCTGAAGGATTCGCCCCTTATCCCGTCGGACGACGAGCAGGCGGATATGTACCTGTGCATGGTCGAGGAGCTGCGGCGCTACGGTTATGAGCAGTATGAGATCTCCAATTTCAGCATACCGGGCTATGAATCCCGGCATAATCTGAAGTACTGGCAGCTTGACGACTATATGGGCTTCGGCCCCGGTGCGCACTCGTGCATCGGCCGCACGCGCTACAGCTATGTGCGCGATCTCGACCGTTATCTCGCGGGCGTCCTCCATGGTGAGGACATGATCGACGAGTACGAGACCGTCGGCGATTTCGAGCGCGCGGCGGAGTATCTCATGCTCGGCATGCGCACCGTTCACGGCGTATCGCGCGCGGAGTATGAGCGGCTCTACCGCAGCGATTTTTCCGGTATCGCGCAGCAGCTCGAGGAGTTCATCCGCCGCGGCTGGGCCGTTGCGGACGGGGAGCGCTGGCACTTCACGCCCTCGGGCTTCCTCATCTCAAACGTGCTCATCGGCAAGCTCCTTGAGGCGCAGACCGACCGCAAGGCCGAGCACAACCCGTGGATGAAGCCGCAGATCGAACGCCAGCCGCGCACCAAGCTCCCGCCCGGCGAGGCGGAGGCTTTCCGCGATACATATTTAAATAATCCGATTTTGACAGGGAAAGACAGGGATTCGAGCAAATGAAACTCAACGGCAACACTTCCAAGCGCAGCGCGGCCGCCCGCCGCGAGGCGGCGGATTTCGCAGCGCAGGAGCGCTCGGCACACCGCAGCGGCGCCAACCGTTCCGCACAGAGCGAGGCGGCTGCCCGCCGCGCCGCCGCACCGAAACAGGCGGCGCCCCAGCGCCCGCCCGTGCCCCGGCAGGAGCAGACGGCGCGCCGCAGTGCGTCCGGCGCCCAGCCGCAGCCGGCTCCGAAAGCAAAAAAACCGCGCGGCCGCGGCGGCAAAATCGCCGTGCGCGTCGTGCTCATCGTGCTGGCCGTCCTCGTGGCGGCGGCAGCCGTCGGCATGGTGCTCGTGGCGAAAAAGGATGCCATTTTCCCGAACGTTTCTGTCTGCGGTACCGACGTCGGCGGCATGACGCAGGCCGCCGCGGCGGACGCTATCCGCGCCGCCGGGTGGGACGATACGAGCGCCCCGGTGCTCACCATGACCTTCCCGGGCGACCGGGCCATCACCGTCACCGCGGTGGAGATCGGCTTTGACGCCACGCCCGATGCCGCCGCCGAAACGGCTTATGCCTACGGCCGCAGCGGCAATGTGTTCACGAATTTCTTCACGTGGCTGCACTGCGCCTTCCAGGGCCATGATGTCGCCTCGGACAACCTCGCCGACATGGACGCCGATGCCCTGCGCACGCGCATCGAGCGCGAGGCCGCCGAGATCAACGTCAGCCTCTCCGCCGGCAGCATCGAGATCGACGAGGCGCACAGTGCCATCCGCGTCGTCAAGGGCGCGAGTATGATCACGCTCGACCCCGCCGCTGTTGCTGAGCGCATGCTCAGCGACATCCGCGCCGGCAAGTTCGGCACGTCGGCCTATCCGGTCGATATGAGCGGCGATGACAAGATGACGCTGCAGGAGCTGCATGACGCCGTCTGCGGCGACCCGGTCAACGCGGGCTACGATCCCGAGACCCAGTCTGCCACCGAGAGCAAGGTCGGCATCGAGTTCGACGTCGCCGCCGCCCAGCCCCTGTGGGACGCGGCGTCCACCGGCGACACCGTCACCATCCCGGCTACGCTCACGCAGCCGGAAATGACGCAGGAGCAGCTGCAAAAGCACCTCCTGGCCGATAAGCTCGCCACCAAGACCACCTCGCTCTCCGGCAGCAGCAGCAACCGTATCACGAACGTGAAGCTCGCCGCCGAGAAGATCAACGGCGTCATTCTCCAGCCCGGCCAGACGTTCTCGTATAACGACGTCGTCGGCCAGCGCACGAAGGCCAATGGCTTCAAGGAGGCCGGGGCCTATTCCGGCGGCCAGGTCGTGCAGGAGGTCGGCGGCGGCATCTGCCAGGTGTCGTCCACGCTGTATTACTGCGCCATGGTCTCCAACCTCAAGATCAACACCCGCACCTGCCACTACTTCCCCGTGAGCTATATCGAACCCGGCATGGACGCCACAGTCAGCTGGGGCGGGCCGGAGTTCAAGTTCACGAATAACCGCGACTACCCGATCGAGATCAAGGCCTCCGTGCAGAACGGCGGCGTCACGGTCGAGATCTGGGGCACGGATGTGGACGGCAGCTACGTCAAGATGAGCTACACGGCCGAGGGCCTGCGCGCCACGACCTACCGCACCGTCTATGATAAGGACGGCAACCAGATCAGCCACACGCTCGAGGCCAACAGCACCTACCACTCGCACGACACCACGCCGAAGCCGACGCCTACGCCCAGCGCCACGCCGGCCCCGACGCCCACACCCACGCCGAAGCCGCAGCCGACACCCTATCCGTCCATCTACGACCCCGGTGACGCCGGTGAAGACTAATACAGAGGAGAATGCAGTATGAGCAAAGGAACGTTTTATATCACCACCCCGATTTATTATCCCTCGGACAAACTGCACATCGGCCACACCTATTGCACGGTCGCGACCGATGCGATCGCACGCTATAAGCGCCTGTGCGGCTATGACGTCATGTTCCTGACCGGCACGGACGAGCACGGCCAGAAGATCGAAGAAAAGGCGGAGGCCGCCGGCGTCACGCCCAAGCAGTTTGTGGACAATATCGTCGAAGGCCCCGGCGGCGTGCGCGCGCTGTGGAAGCTGATGAACATCTCCAACGACCGCTTCATCCGCACGACGGACGACTATCATGTCGAAGCTGTGCAGCGCATCTTCAAGAAGATGTACGAAAAGGGCGATATCTATAAGGGCAAGTACTCCGGCATGTACTGTACGCCGTGCGAGAGCTTCTGGACCGAGAGCCAGCTCGTCGACGGCAAGTGCCCGGACTGCGGCCGCGAGGTGCACTATGCCGAGGAGGAGGCGTACTTCTTCCGCCTGTCGAAGTATGCCGAGCCCGTGCGCGAGCTGCTGCTCAGCGGCACGTTCCTTGAGCCCGCCAGCCGCGTCAACGAGATGATCAAAAACTTCATCGACCCCGGCCTCGAGGATCTGTGCGTGTCGCGCACGAGCTTCACGTGGGGCATCCCGGTCGATTTTGACCCCGGCCACGTCGTCTATGTCTGGGTCGATGCGCTGTTCAACTACTGCACGGCCCTCGGCTTCCTGAACGACAAGTATGACGATTACGACCAGTTCTGGCCCGCCGACGTGCACATGGTCGGCAAGGAGATCGTACGCTTCCACTCCATCATCTGGCCGGCCATGCTCATGAGCATGGGCATGCCGCTGCCGAAGAAGGTCTTCGGCCACGGCTGGCTGCTGCTCGGCGGCGGCAAGATGTCGAAGTCGAAGGGCAACGTCGTCGACCCCGTCGTGCTCGCCGAGCGCTACGGTGTGGACGCGCTGCGCTACTACCTCCTGCGCGAGTTCCCGCTCGGCAGCGACGGCAACTTCTCCAATGAGCTGCTCATCTCCCGCATCAATACCGATCTCGCCAACGACCTCGGCAACCTCCTGAGCCGCACCGTCGCCATGGTCATCAAGTACTTCGGCGGCACGCTCCCGGCTGAGCGCGAGCACGATGCGCTTGACGATGAGCTCATCGCCATGGCATCCTCTCTGCGCGAGACGTATGCCGGCTATATGGATAACTTCGGCACCCAGCAGGCGCTCATCGAGGTGTTCAAGGTCATCTCCCGCGCCAATAAGTATATCGATGAGACGGCCCCCTGGATCCTCGCCAAGGACGAGAGCAAGCGCGCGCGCCTGGCCACGGTGCTGTATAACCTGCTTGAGACGCTGCGCATCACCGTCACACTTCTGCTGCCCTTCATGCCCGACAGCTGTGTGAAGGCCTTTGCGCAGATCGGCGCCGCGCCGGAGCAGACCACGTGGGACAATGCCGCCGTCTGGGGCGTGCTGCCCGCGGACGTCACGGTGCACAAGGGCGAGACGCTCTTCCCGCGCATCGATATGGCTAAGGAGCTCGCCGAGCTCGAGGCGCTCAAGGCGGCAAAAAAAGCGGCCGCCGCGCCGAAGTCCGCGCCCGTGCTGCCGGATGTGACCATCGACGAATTTGCCAAGTGCGACATGCGCGTGTGCAAGGTCCTCAAGTGCGAGCCGGTGAAAAAGTCCGATAAGCTTCTGTGCTTCACGCTCGACGACGGCAGCGGCACCGACCGGCAGATCCTCTCCGGCATCGCCAAGTACTACCGCCCCGAGGAGCTCGTCGGCAAGACCGTCGTCGCCATCCTGAACCTGCCGCCGCGCAAGATGATGGGCATGGCCTCCAACGGCATGCTCCTCTCGGCCGAGAAGGACGGCAAGCTCAACCTGCTCATGCTCGATGACGGCGTGCCTGCCGGCGCGCAGCTTTGCTGAGCGGCCGCACCTCTGCACGTTTCCGGGAAGGCCCGCTCGGCGAGCCTTCCCGTTTTTCCGGCGGCGCGCGGAACATTTTCTGCTTTCCGCCGTCAAGCCCTTCGTAATCTCCCGTAGTAAAGGAGGAATCGCCCCTTGAAGCTGTTTTCCGCGCCGCCGCGCCCCACGGGTGCCCAGCGGCCCGCTTCCGATACCACACAGCAGCGCCCAGCCCAGCAGCGCCCAGCCCAGCAGCGTCCCACGCAGCAGCGCCCCACGCAGCAGCGCCCCACGCAGCAGCGTCCTGCCCAACAGCGCCCGGCCCAGCAGCGTCCCACGCAGCAGCACCCGGCTCAGCAGCGCCCTGCTCAGCAGCGCCCCGCGCAGCGGAGAGCCAGTCAGTGGACGGATGACGCCGCCCGGCCACGCCGCAGCGCGCCGGACGACCGCCGGCGTGTGCAGCAGCCTGCCCCGGCCCCGGCCGGCAAACACGGCCGCAAAGCGAAAAAGGCCAAAAAGCCGAAGAAGAAAAAGAGCCTCGGCCGCCGGCTGCTGATCCTGTTTCTCGTGCTGGCCATCCTCGCCGGCTTGTACCTGACAGCGGTCTATTCCGATATTCCGTTCATCGCCAAGTGGCGCACGGCCTATATCCAGACGGCCATGAACACGCTCAGCCACCAGTGGCTGGCCACGGCGTTCATCCCGCGCAGCGTCATTGACAAGGTCGTCGCCGAAATGGAGGCGGCCAGGGAGGCGCAGATCGGCGTCAACAGCGAGTGGGACGAGGGAGAGGTCGAGTCCCGCAACCCGACGCTCACGGACACCAAGGGCATGAGCAAGGAAGAGATTACGTTTTATAACCTCTTCTGGGAGGTGGATGTGCCGAGCATGCAGGCGTATGTCAAGGAGCATCCTGACGCCCTCGCCGCCGGCTGGAGCCGCATCAACATCGACAAGTCCGCCCTCACGGACAACGGCACCAGCATCCGCACCATCCAGGGCGAGCAGGTGCTCGCGATCGACGCGCAGAATGAGATCCTCATCGCGCGCGAAAAGGGCAGTACTTACCGCGGCGTGCTTGTCATCATGAAGGACCCGTCGCGCCTGAGTCTGCAGGCCGCGTCCACGCTTGGCAGCGTCGGTCAGGTCTGCGGCAAGATTGCCGAGGCCCACGGCGGCGTTATCGGCATGACCGGCTCGGGCTTTATCGACCCGGGCGGCACCGGCAACGGCGGAACCCTCGCGGGTTACGCCATGTGCAACGGCAAGTCCTACGGCGGCCACATGGGCTACGGCTACAAGCGACTCGAACTGCATGAGGACAACCGCATCTACATCCGCGACAGCGATTCCGAGGTCTCGCCCGGCACGACGGACGCGGTCGAGTTCTCGCCCGCCATGATCATCGACGGGGAGACGGTCGTCAATGCCCGCAGCGGCTTCTCGGATCTGCAGCCGCGCGCCTGCCTCGGCCAGTCGAAGTACGGCGAGATCATCGCCCTGCTCGTCGAGGGCCGGCTCACGACGTCGGTCGGCATCAGCGTGCCGGACTGCGCGGCCATTATGGCCAAGCATGACTGCATGCAGGCCATGAACCTCGACGGCGGCACCAGCGCCATGATCTGGTACAAGGGCAAGTACATCATGCGCAGCTCCAACCCTGCGCTCACCGCCGGGCGCACGCTGCCGAACGCCTTTGTCTATACCGGAAAATAGGCCATCCGCAACGTCCCTGACCGCCAGTCAGGGACGTTTGTTTGCCTTGTACAAATCTTTTTTTGCTGCCTCCATGCAGATTTGTGAAAATGGGGCTTGCAATCCGACGCGGGAAGTGGTAGAGTAACACCATCGAGAAACCGATGACCGAGAGGAGTACCCATTTACGAAGCTTTCAGAGAGCAGCGGACGGTGGAAGCGCTGCAGCGGACGAATGGCGAATGGACTCGCGAGGGCAAACCGATTGCAGCAGCATGAGGGGCGACGGTGGCCGCGGCCGTTATCCGGCGGAGCGTATGATCGTACGTGCAAAGTGGGCGCATGAGCGCCAATATGGGTGGCACCGCAGGAGTTACAGTCTTGTCCCATGAAACGGAAGGAACCGTTTCGTGGACGAGGCTTTTTTTATTGCGCAAATCACCGCAGGAGGGATGCATATGACACGGAGAACCAGACGATGGCGTGGCGGCCGGAGAATTTTTGCCGCGTCAGACCGTATCCGAACGTTTCAAAACCAACTACTTTCAATATAAGGAGAATATACTATGAATCAGACTTTCCAGAAGATCGTCGGCGGCGTGCTCGCCGTCACCGCGCTCATGGGCCTGTCCGCCTGTGGCAGCAAGACCGAGGACAACAAGGCCGAAGGCAAGACCTATAAGGTCGGCATCGTGCAGTTCGTGGACGATGCGTCTCTCAACCAGATCGAGGCGGCCATCGAGGCCGAGCTCGACGCGAAGGCCACGGAGCTGGGCGTGACCTTTGACTACACGCTCTACAACGGTCAGGGCGACGCCACGACGCTCAACCAGATCGGCGCCGAGCTCGTCGGCAAGGGTGTGGACCTCATCGTCCCGATCGCGACCCCGGCCGTGAAGATCATGCAGTCCGCCACTGAGGACACCGAGATCCCCATCGTCTTCTCCGCCGTGTCTGACCCCGTCGGCGCGGGCATCGTCGATTCGCTCGACGCGCCCGGCGGCCGCATCACCGGCACGAGCGACGCGCTCAACACCAAGGGCCTGCTCGACCTGATGCTCGCCCAGAACCCGGACACCAAGACCGTTGGCCTGCTCTACTCCAAGAGCGAGGATTCCTCCAAGCAGCCGATTGAGGACGCGAAGGCCTACCTCGAGGGCAAGGGCATCCGCTGCGTGGAAAAGACCGGCACCACCACCGATGAAGTCACCTCCGCCGTCGACGCGCTCATCGCCGAGAAGGTCGACGCCGTCTTCACCCCGACCGACAACACCATCATGACCGCCGAGCTCGCCATCTACGAGAAGTTCCTCAATGCCAAGATCCCGCAGTACTGCGGTGCGGACTCCTTCGCCCTCAACGGCGCGTTCGTCGGCTACGGTGTGGATTACACCAAGCTCGGCACCATCACGGCCGACATGGTCGTGCAGGTCCTGGTCGACGGTAAGGACCCCGCCACGCTGCCCGTGACCACGTTCGATAACGGCATCGCCATGATCAACACCGAAAGCTGCGCCGCCATCGGCTATGACCTCACGGCTGTCAAGCAGGCGTTTGACGGCAAGTGCAGCTCCGTGCTTGAGACGACCACGCAGCAGAATTTTGACTGATATCTGACATCCCGAAGGAGGGAGCTCCATGCTGACCGTTTTGCAGACGGCGCTCGAGGTCGGCCTCATTTACGGCCTCGTCGCGCTGGCGCTGTTCATTAGCTTTTCCATCCTGAATATCGCCGATCTCTCCACGGACGGCTGCTTCACGCTCGGCTGTGCCGTCGGCGCCATGCTCACCATCGCCGGCCACCCGATCCTTGCGCTGTTCGCCGCCATGGCGGCGGGCATGCTCTCGGGCTACGTCACGGCCTTTTTGCAGACGCGCCTCGGCGTCGAGAGCATCCTCGCCGGCATCATCTCAAACACCGGCCTCTACACGATCAACCTCGCGGTCATGGGTTTTTCGTCCAACGTGTCCATCACCGGGGTCGATACGGTGTTCTCGCTCTTCAAGGGCCTCGTCGGCGGGCAGTGGAGCCGGCTGATCCTGCTCGCGCTCATCGCGGCGGTGGTCGTGATCGTGCTCATCCGCTTTTTCGGCACATCCTTGGGCCTGTCCATCCGCGCCACGGGCGATAGTCTGGATATGGTCAGCGCTTCCTCCATCAACCCCAAAGCCACCATCACGATCGGCCTGTGCCTGGCCAACGCTCTCACGGCGCTGTCCGGCTGCCTGATCGGGGAGTATAACAAGTTCTGTGACATCAACCTCGGCACCGGCATGGTCACGATCGCGCTGGCGAGTCTCATCATCGGCGAGGTCTTTGCCGGTCACCGCGGCGGCGTGGGCAAGCGCATCGTCTGCGTCGTGCTCGGCAGCATCGTCTACCGCTTTATCATTGCGCTGGCGCTGCGGCTGAACATCTCGGCCGAGTATTTCAAGCTCGTGTCTGCCGTCATCGTGGCCGTCGCCATCGCCGCGCCGAACATGAAGGGCTACGTCCGGCTGGCGAAGATCAAGTCCAATGCCCGCAAGCTACGCGCCCTGTCCGGAAAGGGGGACGAGACCGATGCTTGAAGTTTCTCACATTTCCAAGACGTTCAACGCCGGCACCGTGAACGAGAAGCGCGCTATTTCCGACCTCTCGCTCCGGCTGGCCGACGGGGAGTTTGCCACCATCGTCGGCTCCAACGGCGCCGGCAAGAGCACGCTCTTCAATGCCATCGCCGGTGTGTTTTATGTCGATTCCGGCGCCATCACGCTCGATGGGCGGGACATCACGTTCCTGCCGTCGTATCAGCGCAGCCGCCGCATCGGCCACCTGTTCCAGGACCCGCTCAAGGGCACCGCGCCGCACATGACCATCGAGGAGAACCTCGCCGTGGCCTACCTGCGCTCTTCTGACCGGCACGTGCTCTTCGGCCGCGTGACCCGTAAGGACCGCGACTTTTTCCGCGATGCGCTCGCCCAGCTCGACATGGGGCTGGAGGACCGCATGAACACGCCCGTCGGCCTGCTCTCCGGCGGCCAGCGTCAGGCGCTGACGCTGCTCATGGCCACCATGGTCACGCCCGAGCTGCTGCTGCTCGACGAGCACACGGCCGCGCTCGACCCCGTCACGGCCGACAAGGTGCTCGCGCTCACGCGCAGCGTCGTGTCCGAGCGCAGCATCTCCTGCCTCATGATCACGCACAATATGCACCAGGCGCTCGAACTCGGCACGCGCACGCTCATGATGGATGCCGGCCGCATCGTGCTCGATGTCTCCGGCCCGGAGCGCGCGGGCATGACCGTGCAGGGCCTGCTCGATGCCTTCGCCGCCAAGGCGGGCGCCACGTTTGATAACGACCGCGTCCTGCTGTCCACGGCCGAGGATCCGGAAAACTGAACCCCGGCAAAGAAAAATCAGCCGCCCACAGGGCGGCTGATTTTTTGTGCCTGTAAACTTAATAGAACGTGGCCACCGGTTCCTCCGGCTTTTCGACCTCCTGCACGGCCACCTGCGGTATATGCAAATGCATAGAAAAGACGGAACGCAGGGCGCAGAATCATACACGTGATAAAGCCGTGACAGCCGCGTGACAAACCGCGAACGTGACACTTTAATTCGCTACCCAGCAAAGGCGAATCCGACAATTGTGCAAAACCTGTGGATTACGCGAACGCATACGCCGTCCCGAGCGGGACAGATTGCGCGCCGCTGTGGAAAACGTTCACCGGAATCGGTCAAATCTCCCACGATATTCGATGATAGCACCGCCCGTCAAGGCCAAGACGAGCGGGAGCAGATGAGGGGGCGCTTCTCTGACGAGAAGCATACAGCCGAAAAGAGGGGACCCGTCCGTGCATAAATGCCCGTCCGCGCCCCCTTTTTCGCCTGTGTGCCGCCCGCAAGCGTGCAGCACGCCCCCTCATACCGCCCCCGGCCTTGACAAGCGTGCTGCGGCGAAAATAAAAGGAGATTTGACCTATGATTTCAGCGAACATTCCGACTTCCACCCGCAAAGCAATCTACCGCCGCGACGGCTACCGCTGCGCACTCTGCGACAGCACGCAATATCTACAGATTCACCATATCATCCCGCGCGGAAAAGGTGGAAACAACGAGCCTGACAACCTCATCACGCTGTGCTCCAAGTGCCATGGAGCCGCTCACGGATGCATCCCCGAGGGCTGGACAATGACCGCAGAGGACGTAGAACAAGCGTGCGTCGAATACGTCAGCGATATATACGCCGGAGACTGGTACCCGCTAGAATAAGCGGGTCTCCATCTTATCATCAAAAAGGTCGCGGGGCGGGTCCCCCCCACAGGCTTGTCAAAGCTGGCCCCCCCGCCCCGCAGTTCCGCGCGCGCCGCTTTGTTTTTGTCTGGGGTTCGGCGGTGCGACGCGCGCTCAGTCCTCCGGGCCGCCCCCGTCAGCGGGGCCGTCCCTGCGCGGGTGTCGGCCGTGCGCGGCCGCCCCCCTTGCGTCTCGTCGGGCCGCGCCTTGTTTTGGTGGGGGGCGTGGTGCGCGGCCCTCCTCGAGATTCCGCGCGCTGCGGCGCGCGGGCGGGGGAAAATAGCGTTTCCGGCTAGCACTATACCTAGCGGTATAGTGCTGCCGGAAACACTATATCTTG
>ERZ826613.1282-NODE-1282-length-31058-cov-3.916266_pt1 | contig 31058 bp, 33 predicted proteins | sample MGYA00519925_ERZ826613 | MGnify/ENA primary metagenome ERZ826613 (study PRJEB31778, sample SAMEA3449236) | human gut metagenome | biome: human gut; feature: human-associated habitat; material: faeces | place: United Kingdom | collected 2010/2012 ... | reverse complement strand
GGCTTGCAGCAGTTGCTGCAGAAATTTTCGCTCGCAGACCTCGAGAGTGAGGACCTGCTGCTGATTCTGGTGCTGTATCTCATGTACCGCGAGAGCGGCGACAAGGAGCTGCTGTTCATCCTCGGCGGGATGCTGTTTCTTTAGTGCACGGGCATGAACGGCTCGGGCGGCTGCGCGTCCAGAAAATGGCTCAGGATCGCCTGCGCGATGCGCGGGCAGGCTTTGCCGTCGCCATAGGGGTTGACGGCCTTGGCCATCCGGTCATAGGCGGCCGGGTCGTCGAGCAGCTCGGCGGCCAGCCGGTAGATGTCCTCCGTATCCGTGCCGGCGAGCTTGACGGTGCCGGCGGTAACGGCCTCCGGCCGCTCCGTCTCGCGCCGGAGCACGAGCACGGGCTTGCCGAGCGCGGGGGCCTCTTCCTGGATGCCGCCGGAATCGGTCATGACCATGTAGCTGCGCGCCATGAGCCGGTGCATATCCACGGCGTCGAGCGGTGCGATGAGCCGGATGTTCGGTACACCGCCGAGCAGCTCCTCCGCCGTGCTGCGCACGACCGGGCTCAGATGCACAGGGTAGACGATCTCCACGTTCGGGTAGTCGAGCGCCAGACGGCGCACGGCAGTGAAGATGTTGCGCATGGGCTGGCCGTAATTCTCGCGCCGGTGGCAGGTCATGGCGATGACCCGCCGCGAGAAATCGACCTGCTGCAGCTCGCCCGAGACGAACTGCTCCCCGCGGACGGTGTAGGCCATGGCGTCGATGACGGTGTTGCCGGTGACGAAAATGTCGCCCTCCACGGCCTCACGCTCGAGATTATGGGCGTTGTTTGCAGTCGGCGCGAAGTGCAGCGTGGCGATGCGGCCGACGAGCGAGCGGTTCATTTCCTCCGGGAAGGGGGACCAGCGGTCATACGTGCGCAGACCGGCCTCCACATGGCCGACGGGAATCTTGGCATAAAATGCGGCAAGTGCGCCGGCAAACGTCGTCGTGGTGTCGCCGTGGACAAGCACGATGTCCGGCTGCACCTCGCTGAGCACCTCGCGCATGCGCTCGAGCACGCGCGTCGTGATGGCGGTCAGATCCTGCCCCTGCTGCATGATGTTCAGGTCGTAATCCGCCCGGATACCGAAGCAGTCCATGACGGAGTCGAGCATTTCCCGGTGCTGCGCCGTGATGCACACGATGCTCTCAATCTCGGGGTGCTTTTGCAGCTCGAGCACGAGCGGCGCCATTTTGATCGCTTCCGGCCGGGTGCCGAAAACGGACATGACTTTAATGCGTTTGCTCATCATTGACCTCCTGCGCAGGTGCTTCGGCAGCTGTGGTGCCGCTGGCCTGTTCGGTTTTGGCAGATACGTCTTTTTCCGCTTCGGCCGCTTCAGCGTCTGTCCGTGCGTCCGCTGCGGCCTGTGCTTCCTGCAGCTCCACATCGATGTGGTGCTTATGCACGCTCTTGCGGATGAAGGCGCACACGACAAAGCCGATCAGCAGCGCGAGAATGAGCAGCGCGATGCGGATTGTGCCCTTCGTCGTGAGCACGACGGCGGCGAGGCCGAGCGTGGCGCTGATGGCGTAGAGAATCGCGACGGCCTGCTTTTGATTCAGGCCAAGGTCCATGAGCTTGTGGTGGAAGTGGCCGCGGTCGGCGTGAAACGGGCTCTGTCCGTGCAGGATGCGGCGGCAGAACGCAAAGAGCGTGTCCGACAGCGGCACGGCCAGCGCGAGCACCGGCACGACAAACGTGACGATCGCGTAGAACTTGAACAATCCGAGCACCGACACCGTTGCCAGCACATAGCCGAGCAGCAGGGAACCGGTATCGCCCATGAAAATGCGGGCAGGGTTAAGATTGTAGGGCATGAAGCCGATGCACGCGCCGGCAAGTGCCGCGACGATGAGCGCCACGTTCGGCTCCGACACGAGCAGCGCCACGACCAGGATCGTCACGCAGCTGATGGTCGACACGCCGACGGCCAGACCGTCGAGTCCGTCAATGAGATTGACGGAGTTGGTGATGCCGACGATCCACAGTACGGTCAGCGGAATGGCGAGCCAGCCGAGGACGATCGCCTCCTGGCTGCTGAACACGTTCGGGTTCGACACAACGTTGATGACCACGCCATGCAGCACGGCGATGACGGCGGCGAGGATCTGAATCAGGAACTTCGTCCACGCGCGCAGGGAGATGATGTCGTCGATCACGCCGGTGATGACGATGATGATCGACCCGAGCAGAATGCCGCGCACCTCCTGCGTGATGTCCGCGAACAGGAGCATCGACACGATGAAGCCCAGAAAGATGGCCAGACCGCCCATGCGGGGGATGGGATGGTCGTGTACGCGCCGGGCCTCGCCCGGTACGTCCATGGCGCCGAGTTTTTGCGCCAGGATCTTGACGACCGGCGTCAGCGCAAAGCTGACCACGAACGCGATGAGGATCGCGAGCATGACTTTGATCCAGACAGCAGTGTTAAGAAACATGAGAACCGATCTCCAATAATGTAAGTATTATTTGGCGACGAAGCCGACCTTCTTATAGACCTTGCGCAGCGTTTTGTTGGCGATGTAGGACGCCTTATCCGCGCCGGCTTTGTAGACGGTCTCGAGATAGGCCTTGTCCTTGAGCAGACGCTCGCTCTCCTCGCGGATGGGGCGCAGCGTCTCGACGACGGCCTCGCCGACGGCGGGCTTGAACGCGCCGTAACCCTGGCCCTCAAATTCCGCCTCGATGGCTTCGAAGGTCTTGCCGGTGCAGGCAGAGTAGATGCTCATGAGGTTCGACACGCCGGGTTTGTTCGCCAGATCATAGCGCACGCAGCGCTCAGTGTCGGAGTCTGTGACGGCTTTTTTGAACTTGCGCATGATGACGTCCGGCTGATCGAGCAGGTACACGGTGCCGTTGGGATCCTTGTCGGACTTGGACATTTTGTTTTCCGGTGATACAAGACTCATGACGCGCGCGCCGACCTTCGGAATGTACGGCTCGGGGAGCTTGAACACGTCGCCGTAGATGTTGTTGAAGCGCGTGGCCACGTCGCGGCAGAGCTCGACGTGCTGCTTCTGATCGCTGCCGACGGGGACATAGTCCGGCTGATAGAGCAGGATGTCCGCCGCCATCAGGGCAGGGTAGGTGAACAGGCCGCCGTTGATGTTCTCGGCGTTTTTAGCGCTCTTGTCCTTGAACTGCGTCATGCGCGAGAGCTCGCCGAACATGGTGTAGCAGTTGAGCACCCAGCCGAGCTGCGTGTGTGCTGGCACATGGCTCTGGATGAAGAGCGTGTTCTTTTCCGGGTCGAGGCCGCAGGCAATGTATTGCGCGAGCTGCTCGATGGTGCGGCGGCGCAGGTCGGCGGGGTTCTGCCGCACGGTGATCGAGTGCAGGTCGGCCATGAAATAATAGCAGTCAAAGATCTCGGCGCGCTCGCTCCAGTTTTTGATCGCGCCCAGGTAGGACCCGAGCGTCAGATCGCCGGAGGGCTGGATGCCGGAGAGCATGACTTTTTTTGCAGTTTTTTCTTCCATTTTTTATTACTTCCTTAACTGTTGTGCTGAAAAATCGCATTTGTTTGAATATTGTACCACAACCCGTGGTGGAATACAACACAGAAAGTTCCTTGACAATCCATGCGATGTAAAATAAGATATAAATAATTATGGTTTATCTATCCGGAGGATACAGAGAATATGAAAGATCAAAAGTGGTTTGAAGACATGGAGCAGCGCATCCCGCACGGCGAGGTGCGCACCCGTTTCGCGCCCAGCCCGACGGGCTATATGCACGTTGGCAATCTTCGCACGGCACTGTATACGTACCTGATTGCGCGGCACGCCGGCGGCAAGTTCATCCTGCGCATTGAGGACACCGATCAGGGCCGTTATGTGGAGGGTGCGGTCGATGTCATTTACAGCACCATGCGCGCCTGCGGCCTGACGCACGACGAGGGGCCGGATGTCGGCGGCCCGGTCGGCCCGTATATCCAGACCGAGCGGCGGGGACTCTATAAGGAATATGCCGAGCTGCTCATCGCGCGCGGCCACGCCTACCGCTGTTTCTGCGATAAGGACGACGCTGCCGAAGAAAATGTTTCCGACGGTACTGTCATCCACAAATACGACGGCCGCTGCTCGCGCCTGAGCGAGGAAGAGATCGCGGCCAATCTCGCGGCCGGCAAGCCCTATGTCATCCGCCAGAAGATCCCGCGTGAGGGCAAGACCACGTTCCACGACGAGATCTTCGGCGACATCACGGTCGATAATGACACGCTCGACGACCAGGTGCTCATCAAGCGCGACGGTCTGCCGACGTATAACTTCGCCAACGTCATCGACGACCATCTCATGGGCATCACGCACGTCGTGCGCGGGTCGGAGTACCTGTCGTCCACGCCGAAGTATAACCTGCTCTATGAGGGCTTCGGCTGGGAGATCCCGAAGTATATCCACTGCTCGCCGGTCATGCGCGACCAGCACAACAAAATGTCCAAGCGCCACGGTGACCCGTCGTATGAGGATCTGATTGCGCAGGGCTACCTGTCGGAGGCTGTGGTCAACTATGTGGCGCTGCTTGGCTGGGCGCCCGGCGGCGAGCGGGAGATCTATTCGCTGCCCGAGCTCGTGGAGGCGTTCGACATCAAGGGCATCTCCAAGTCTCCGGCTATCTTTGATATTGATAAGCTCAAGTATTTCAACAGCGAGTATATCCGCGCCATGACGCCGGAGCAGTTCGCCGCCGTGGCCGTGCCCTACATCCGTCAGACGGTGAAAAACCCCGCCATCGATCCTGCGCAGATCGCGCCGCTGCTGCAGCAGCGCTGTGAGGTGCTCACGGACATTCCGGAGAAGGTGGACTTCTTCGATGCGCTGCCGGAGTATGACATCGCGCTCTACACGAACAAGAAGTCCAAGACCGATCCCGCCGTCTCGCTCGAAATGCTCAAAACGGTGCGCCCCGTGCTCGCGGAGCTCCCGGTGTGGGACGATGAGACGCTGCTCGCGGCCATGAAGGATCTGGCCGAACGGCTGGAAGTGAAAAATGCGAAGGTGATGTGGCCGGTGCGCATTGCGGTGTCCGGCCACGCGGTGACGCCCGGCGGCGCGGTGGAGATCTGCCGTATCCTCGGCCGGGATGAGTCCCTGCGCCGGATCGATGCCGGCATCGCCAAACTGGAAGGATGAGCGGCATGAAAAAACGCACGGGCGTGGAGTGGGCGGTCATCGTCATGGCCGTCGTGGTCGTGCTGCTCGCAATCGCGCTGATTGTGGTCAACGCGGCCGGTATCCGCATCCATAAACCTGCGCCGGAGGCCCCGGCCGCGACAAATCTGCCGCAGTTTCCGTTTTCCGACGAGCCGGAGCTGATCCTCGGCAGCGGGCAGGCCCCGTCGCGCGACGCGCAGCAGGCGGTTTCTGTCGGCGGCGTGGACAAGACCATGCAGCTCGTCAACGGCTCGTTCGCACAGCGCGGCGGCCCGGACTTCTCGCTGTATCTGGACGCTTCCGTGTTCCTGAGCACGGAGATGGACGGCAAGTGCTGCTTTGCCCGCGCAGATGACACGAGCATGGACGCCTATCTGGAGATCGGCTATCACCCGGGCGCGGACGCGCAGACGCTCGCGGGCACGATCCTCAATGACTACGGCACCATTGCAAACACGGAGACGCTCGGCCAGGTCAAGCTCGGAGATTTGAATGCCTATGGTGTCAATGGCGCCACGGTGCAAAAACAGCTCGAGGCATACCTGATCCAGACGGCGGACGGCTGCGTTTCGGTCGTGCTCTGCCGGGCAGGAACGGCGCCGGCAGGCTGGTATGAGAGTCTGCTCGCCTCGGCGCAGACGCTGCAGATCACCGGCTGAGAAAAACTGTACATCAAAACCACCCTTTCCGGCAACACTAGTCCGGAAGGGGTGGTTTGCTATGAAGAAAAAAACGCGCGTGCTCATCATTTCCTACACGGCAGCGCTCGTCGCGGCGCTCGCGATCGGCCTGATTGCCTGCCGCACGGACGCCAACCGCCGCCAGACGGCCATGGACGCCAATTACCGCCACGCTTACGGTGAGGTGCTCAACGCCGTGCAGGAGCTCGACAGCTCGCTGCAAAAGAGCCTGTATGCAACGACAGCGGCCATGGAGTGCACGGTCTGCACGGACATCTACAGCAATGCGCAGACGGCGGAGATGGCGCTCGGCGTGCTGCCGGTCAACTCGCACGCGCTCGCGCGTATCGCGCGCAACATCGCCCTCGCCGGGGACTATGCGCGCACGCTCTCGCGCAATGCGGCGGAGGGCAAAACGTTCACCTCCGAGGAACTGGAGCACCTGCGCGCCTTTTCTGACGCCACAACGCAGCTGAGCACGCAGCTTGCGGCGCTCGGCCAGTCACTCTATGACGGTGCAGTTACGACGACAGCGCATATGCGCAGCACGGAGTCGCTGGAGAATCTGGGGCTGGAGACGGATCTGTCCGACACGCTCGAGGCGGAACTCGCGGCGTTGGCCGATTCGTTTGAGGAGCTGCCGCTTCCGATCGCGGGCGGCAGCTATCAGGTGCGCACGGCGGCGGATTACGCCATGCTGGCGGGCCGCGGTGAGGTCACGGAGGAGCAGGCGCAGGCCGCGGCTGCGGCTTTTCTGGACATGGATGCGGCGCGTCTGCAGGCGACCGGCCGCTCGGAGGGCGTCGTACCGTGCTGGAACTTTGCTATCGACGACGGGGACGACACGTCCTATATCGCGGTCACGGTTTCCGGCGGGGAAGTGCTGCGCTATTATTCCTCCTGCGCCGGCGGCGAACCGGCGCTTTCCACCGATGAGGCGGTGGAGGCGGCCGCGGCATTCCTGCGCGCGCGCGGCTATGGCGGTATGCGCCTGATCGACACGGAGGACGCGGGGCAGTCGCTCATCTGCACGTTCTGCTATGTGCAGGATAATGTCCTGTGCACGGCGGATCAGCTGCGTGTGCGCGTCCGGCTCGATGACGGGACGGTCTGCGGCTTCTCGTCGGCGTCGTATCTGGACACGCACCGGGCGCGCACGCTCCCGACGGACACCATCGGCATCGAGGCAGGACAGGCGGCTGTGCCGGGGACGCTGCAGGTCATGGATACGCGCACGGCGCTTCTCCGGCTCTATGGCGCGCGCGAGACGCTGTGCTATGAGTACCTGTGCGAAACGGATGATGGGCAGCGCTGCGTCATCGCCGTCAATGCCCGTACCGGGCAGCAGGAGCGCATCCAGACCTCGGATCTGTCCGGCGGGGTGCAGATGCAGTTTTGATGTGTCTCAAAGAGGGAGGGCGGAAAGTTCTCCCTCTTGACGAAAAATTGCGAACAGTGTATGATAGAAAAACAAATGCGTATCAGATCTTTACATATTGGAGGCTTCTTATGAGCGTCATTCCCAAGATTACCTGCCGGCGCTGCGGACGGGAGTATTCCGGTCTGCGCAGCCGCTGTCCATATTGCGGCACGGGCCGCAGCAGATCCGCGGAGCGCATCCCGCTGCGCACGTCCAGCGAAAATGCAGGTACCCCGGCGGCAGAACACGCCGCGGTCAATATGAAGTGGCAGATGCTTTTTGGCGGTATTTTGCTCATCGCGGTTGTCGCGGCCGTCATCGTGCTCATTACCGTGAGCCTGAATGCCAGTAAAAATGGTTCGGCTTCTGCGGCGCCGACCCCGCCGGCGACGGTGTCCAGCGCAGCACCGGTCACCACGCCGACTCCGACCCCGGAGCCCACCCCGACGCCGACACCGACACCGTCGGTCACGAGCATTACCATCACGTTCCTCGGCAGCAAGCGCACGGAGTTCGCGGCCAAAGTTGGCGATGAAGTGCCGCTCGGAACGACGATTTATCCGGCCGGCGGCGACCAGACTGTCACGTGGTCGAGTAAGGATGAATCCATCGCCACCGTCAGCGACAAGGGTGTCGTGACCGGTGTAGGCAAGGGTACGACGACGATTACGGCCGAGTGCGGCGGTGTGAAGGCCGACTGCACGGTCTATATCACGGCGAAGTAAAGTGCCCTATGTTCGACGGCTCCGTTTTTTCGGAGCCGTCGAAAAAAAGGGGGTTGACAAAAAAGTATAGATGCGTTAGAATAACCAACGCTGACACGGACGATTAGCTCAGCTGGTATGAGCATCCGCTTGACGTGCGGAGGGTCACAGGTTCGAGTCCTGTATCGTCCACCATAAAAATGCCGCGACATTTGTCGCGGCATTTTTATTTATCTACTTTACGTTCTGCATGAAAAAAGGAGGCCGGCAGTGACCGGCCTCCAAATATGTAGTCAGCAAAGTTTGCAAGACAGGGCTGACCGCAGTGCTTTTATTATAGGGTGATGTCACAAGGCTGTCAAGAGAAAAATAGCAGAAAGATGCATTTCTTCCGGAAACAAGAACCGACAAATTTCGCATATTTCTCCGCAAAAAACGAAAAAAGATACTTGACAACCGTGTGCGTTATCATTATAATGAAAAAGCTGCATCGGGGTGTAGCGCAGATGGTAGCGCGCATGGTTCGGGACCATGAGGCCGCGAGTTCAAGTCTCGCCACTCCGACCATATCGCTGCGGACGTTGTATCGTTCGCAGCGATTTTTTATTCCCACATCCCTTGCGCAACCGGAGTAAATTCGATATGATAGGACTATCGATTTTTTCGTTTTGGAGGAGAAAGTATGAACATTGCTGTCATCACCGGTGCATCCGCCGGTATCGGCCGGGAGCTCGTCTATGCCGTGGATAAGGACGCGCGCTATGACGAGATCTGGGTCATTGCCCGCAGAAAAGAGCGGCTGGAGGAGCTGCACGACAAGTGCACGAACCCCATCCGTCCGATCGCGCTCGACCTTTCGGACCTGAGCAGCATCGACGCCTATCAGGCTCTGCTCGAGCAGGAGCAGCCCGAGATCAAGATGCTAGTCAATGCGGCCGGCTGCGGCGTGTTCGGCCCCTTTGCCGAGGCGGACCGCAAGAAGCTGCTCGCCAGCGCGCAGCTCAATTCGCTCGCGCTCACGGGTATGTGCCACGCGAGCCTGCCGTATATGCACGCCGGCAGCAGTATCATCAACATGGGCTCGAACTCTGCCTGGCAGCCGGTGCCGTATCAGGCGGTGTACGGTGCAAGCAAGAGCTATGTCCTGAGCCTTTCACGCGCGCTCGGCCGCGAGCTGCGCCCGCAGGGCATCCATGTCATGTGCGTCTGCCCCGGCTGGATCAAGACCGAGTTCCAGCGGGTCGCGCATCATGATGAATACATCCGCTACGTGGACAAGTGGTACGGCCCCGATGAGGTGGCGGCGCAGGCTATGCAGGACCTCAAGAAGAAAAAGAGCGTCTCCATTCTCGGCCACCCGGTGCGCCGCCAGGTGCGTCTGGTCAAGCTCCTGCCGGTGGACACCGTCATGGACATCTGGTGCAAGCAGCAGGGCATTGAGTGAGACGGACTCTGCAGCCGTGAAAGGGCTGACTCTATGCGGAAATTTGATGTATATTGGAAATCAAATAAAGAATGGTATGAATATGATGGCCTTGTTCCAAAGCTGAAAGAGGATGCGCCCAAAGAAGCCCAAGAGAGCTTTGAGCATTATTTGCAGCAGAAAAAAGAAACGGCAACTGAAGAATGAGCCATTAGATTTGAAATGATAGAGCACCATGTGTCCGCATGGTGCTTTTTCATGCAGCTGAACAAGGGATAGGCAAGCGGCTAGCTTGTGATGTACTAACCCCCAGCCTGTCTGCATACACTTCTGTTATCGGGGGGTGATGTGCGTGAAGCGCTGGAAAGTTTATTTGTGCGCGGCGGTGTTCCTGCTGCTGACGGCGGTGAAGATGGTCGCTCCGGCGGCGGCCGTGGATGCGCGCGAGGTGCTGCTGCCGGCCATCAATACGGACGATGACTACAAGTCCGTCTTTGCCGAGATCCGCAGCGTGTTTGCGCCCGCACAGGTGCAGGCACAGGACGAACAGCTGCGGCAGTATCTGCCCGCCGTGGATGTGAACATGTCCGCCTGGGCGACGCCCGCGCCGGAGCCGACGCCGACACCCACGCCGGAACCGACCCCGGAGCCCACACCGGCTCCGACGCCCGAACCGACGCAGAGCCCGCAGCTGCAGGCGGCCTTCGCCGCGCGCGAGACATTTCTCAACGAGCAGGCGGTCTATTCCGGCTACGCGGTGCCGGCCAATGTCAGCTATGTGGTCAGCGAGCTGCCGTTCGCGCACGCGTCGCCGGTCGCGGGTTACACCTCGTCCGGCTTCGGCTACCGGCTGCATCCATTGGAAAACAAGGTGAAATTTCACTACGGCACAGACTTCGCGGCCAATTCCGGCACTGCGGTCTGTGCCTTTGCTGACGGCACGGTGCTTGCCGCCGGGCAGGACGACGGGTACGGCAACTACGTGAAGATCCGTCATGCCGACGGCTATACGACGCTCTATGGCCACTGCAGCAAGCTGCTCGTGCGCGCCGGGGAGACGGTCACGATGGGGCAGGAGATCGCGCTCGTCGGCGCGACCGGCAAGGCGACCGGGCCACACCTGCACTTTGAGCTCATGCACGACGGGTATTACTATAACCCGGAGTTTTACCTCGCCGCCGCATGAAGCGCCGCCGCTTTGCGCTCGATATCCGCCCGGGCGCAGTCGCCCTGCTTGCCGGGCTGTATTTTCTGCTGCCGCTGCGCTGGTGCGTACGTCTGGCGCTCGCCGTGGTGGTGCATGAGCTGGGCCATGTTGCGGCGCTGGTGCTGTGCGGCGCGGAGGTCTACGGCCTACGCATGGAGGCCTGTGGGCTGGCGCTGCGCTGCGCGCCGCCGGAGGGCGCGGTGCGCACGATCGCGGCGGCGCTGGCCGGCCCCGCTGCCGGTGCGGGGCTGTTTTGTATCCTGCGCGGGCTCGGATACCCGGAGGGGGCGGACCTGAGCCTGCTGTATGCGTGCGCGAATCTGCTGCCGGTGCTGCCGCTCGACGGCGGCCGCGCGCTGGAAGCGGTGGTCGCGGCGCTGGCGGGAGCGCGCGCGGCGGAGCGGCTGCTGGACGTGCTGGGCCTGGTGCTTCCGATCGCGCTCATGGGGCTCGGCGTGGCGCTGTTTGCGCACGGTATGGGGCTTGCGCTGGGCGCTTTTGGCGCGTGGCTGGCTCTTTTGCAGCCGGGAATGACTTGCCAAGGGGGAAAACATGATGTAAAATACTCCTACTATCATATGTAGGAGTGTAGTATGGATCAGCGATTGGAACGCATCCTGCCGCGCGTGCAGAAGCCCGCGCGCTATACCGGCGGCGAATACCGCCAGATCATCAAGGACAAGGCGGAGGTGGACCTGCGCCTCGCTTTTTGTTTTCCGGATATTTATGAGATCGGCATGTCGAACATCGGCATGCGCATCCTCTATGCAACCATGAATCAGGTGCCAGGCGTCTGGTGTGAGCGCGTGTTCGCCCCCTGGGGCGACATGGAAGCCGAAATGCGCCGCGCGGGCATCCCGCTCTACGCGCTCGAGAGCGGCGACCCCGTCAGCGCGTTCGACGTCGTGGCGTTCTCGCTTGGCTATGAGATGGCGTATCCCGCCGTGCTCAATATGCTCGACCTGGCCGGCATCCCGCTGCGCAGCGCCGACCGGCCGGACCTGACGCCGCTTGTGATCGCGGGCGGCACGGCCTGCAGCAATCCGGAACCGATGGCCCCGTTTTTCGACCTCATGATCATCGGAGAGGGCGAGGAGGTCAATAATGAGGTGCTGGTGCTGTTCCAGCAGGCACAGCAGGCCGGCTGGAGCAAGACGCAGTTTCTCGAGACGGCGGCGAAGATCCGGGGCGTGCTCATCCCGTCGTTTTATGTCCCGCACTGGAACCCGGACGGCACGCTGCACGACCTGACGCCGACGCACGGCGCGCCCGCGCGCGTGACCAAGCGCATCATTCAGGATCTTGACGCCTGCTATTATCCGACCAATCCCATCGTGCCGAGCACGGAGATCGTGCACGACCGCGTGAATGTAGAGCTGTTTCGCGGCTGCATCCGCGGCTGCCGCTTCTGCCAGGCGGGGTATGTCTACCGTCCGGTGCGCCCGCGCAAACCGGAGACGATCATCCGTCAGGGCATCGAATCGCTCAAAAACACCGGCTATCAGGAGGCGACGCTCCTGTCGCTCTCGAGCAGCGACTACCGCCCGCTCGACGAGGTGTGCGACGGGCTGCTGGAATACTGCGAGCCGCGCAGCATGAGCCTCGCGCTGCCGTCGCTGCGCGCGGACAACTTCTCCATGGACATCATGAGCCGCCTGCAGAAGGTGCGCAAGGGCGGCCTGACCTTCGCGCCCGAGGCCGGAACGCAGCGCCTGCGCGACGCGATCAATAAAAACGTGCGCGAGGAAGACCTGCTCCATTCCTGCCAGGTCGCCTTTGAGGGCGGGTGGAACGGTGTCAAGCTCTACTTCATGCTCGGCCTGCCGACGGAGACGGACGAGGATGTACTCGGCATCGCGGAGCTCGCCAATCAGGTGCTGCACACGTGGCGCATGCATGCGACGAACAAGGCCCGCGGCGTGCGCATCACGGTCAGCACGTCGTGCTTCGTGCCGAAGCCGCACAGCCCCTTCCAGTGGGAGGCGCAGGTGACGATGGATGAGTACAAGCGCAAGGTCAATCTCCTGCGCGAAAATATCAAGGCCAAGAACGTGACGTACAACTGGCACGACCCGGACACCAGCTTCGTTGAGGCCGTGCTCTCACGCGGCGACCGGCGCATTGCCGACGTCATTGAAGAGGTCTGGCGCCGCGGCGGCAAGCTCGAGGCCTGGGGCGACTATTTCTCGTTCGACCGCTGGATGGCGGCCATGGACGCCTGCGGTGTCGACCCGATGTTCTATGCCTGCCGCGAGCGCGGGAAGGACGAGTTCCTGCCGTGGGACATTGTGGACATGGGTGTGCGCCGCGCGCACCTGTGGCATGAGCGTGAGCAGGCGTACAAGGCCGAGCTCTCGCCCGACTGCCGCAAGCAGTGCACCGGCTGCGGTGCGCTCGCACTCATGACGGAAGGGGGCAAGTGCGATGCCTGAAAAGCTGAGACTGCGCTTTGAAAAGACCGGCCGCGCGATCTATATCTCGCACCTCGACCTCATGCGCACGATGCAGCGCGTGTTTCTGCGCGCCGACTGCCCGCTGAAATATTCCGAGGGCTTCAATCCCCACGCACTCATCTCCATCCTGCTGCCGCTGTCCGTCGGCGTCGGGAGCGTGTGCGAGCTGATGGATTTCCAGCTGCGCGAGGAAGTAGACCTCGCCGCGCTGCCCGAGCGGCTCACAGCGGTCATGCCGGAGGGCATCCGCGCGCTCGAGGCGTACTCCGGTGGGCGTAAGGTGCGCGAGCTCAAGTGGCTGCGCGTGACCGGTCGGTATGAATACGACAACGCAGACCCCGCGGACATGGCGGAAAAGCTCCGCGCGTTTTACGCGCAGGATGCCATCGTTATCACCCGCAAGACCAAGCGCGGGGAAGGGCAGATGGACATCGTGCCCGCAATCTCGGAGCTGCACGTGCGCCCGGAGGTGCGGTTCGTGACGATTGAGGCCGTTGTCTCCGCACAGGAGCCGACGCTCAACCCCGACCATCTCGTTACGGCGCTGCATCAGCTGGCACCCGAGCTGGCGCCGGACTTCGCTGCTTTCACGCGGCGGGAGGTCTACACGGAGGATATGCAAATTTTCCGCTGAAAACACTTGCAAACCGACACGGGATGTGCTATTATCTTATGGCTTGTGCGAAACAGCGTTTCGCAAGATAACGACGGTCCGCTGCCGTGACCGGCTCTGTCCACCGGTATGAACGTCTGATAAAGGAAGGATTTCATTATGGATCTCATCAAAACTCTGACCGCGCAGTACATGAAACCCGAACTGCCGGCCATGCGCGTCGGCGACACCGTGCGTGTCACTGTCCGCGTCACCGAGGGCAACCGTGAGCGTACCCAGGCTTTCGAGGGCACCATCATCGCCAAGAAGCACGGCGGCATCAACGAGACGATCACCGTCCGCCGCATCTCCTACGGCGTGGGCTGCGAGAAAGTTTTCCCGGTGCACTCTCCCACGATCGTGTCCGTCGAGACCGTTCGCCGCGGCAAAGTCCGCAGAGCTAAGCTGTACTACCTGCGCGACCGCGTGGGCAAGAGAGCCAAGGTCAAAGAGCTTATCTAAGTGGATACTGCAAAAAAGAGGCTTCGGCCTCTTTTTTGCGTTTTCGGGGCGTTTTTGCGATGCCGCCGGAAAAGAATTCACACAATTTTAGTTGCCGAAAACGGGTCTGAGCGTGTATAATATAGTTTACGAATTTTTTACACCGAGGTTTTGAAAATGGACAGCAAGAATCCGAGCGGCGCCAAGGGCCGCGCCGAAGTATACGATTGGATCCAGTGCATCATCTTTGCGCTGGTGTTCTGCGTGCTGCTGTTTGTGTTTGCGGTGCGCATGGTCAACGTCGTCGGTCACTCCATGGTGCCGACGCTCGAACAGAATGACAAGGTCGTCATCTCCAACCTGTTCTATCATCCGAAGCAGGGGGACATCGTCGTTCTGCGCAAGCAGACGCTCATGGAAGAGCCCATCGTCAAGCGCATCATCGCGACGGAGGGGCAGACCGTGGACATCGATTTTGACGACGGTGTGGTCTACGTCGACGGCAAGGCGCTTGACGAGCCGTATGTCAATGAGCCCGTGCACGACCGGGAGAATTTTGAGGGCAAGATCACGGTGCCGGAAGGCTGCGTGTTCGTCATGGGCGACAACCGCAACGCCTCCACCGACAGCCGCGACGCGCGTCTCGGCTGCGTCGACGAGCGCTATATCATGGGCCGGGTGTACTTTACACTCTTCCCGGTCAAGAACATCGGAGTTGTGAAATAACATGGCGCAGGACTTTGAAAAACTGCATATCCAGTGGTTCCCGGGCCATATGACGAAGGCCCAACGCATGATCGAGGAGCACATGAAGCAGGTCGATGCCGTGTGCGAGATTCTTGATGCGCGCATCCCGATGGCGAGCCGCAACCCGGACATCGACCGTCTCGCGGGCGAGAAGCCCCGCATCGTCGTGCTCAACCGCACCGATCTCGCCGACCCGAAGGCGACGGCGCGCTGGCGCGCAGCCTTTCAGCGGCAGGGCATAACCGTGCTCGAGACCGACAGCCGCAGCGGCAAGGGCGTCAACGGCTTTGCCGGCGCCGTGCGCACGGCGCTGCACGATAAGATCGAGGCGTATGCCGCCAAGGGGCAGGTCGGCCGGCCGATGCGCGTCATGGTGCTGGGTATCCCGAATGTGGGCAAGTCCACATTTATCAATAAGGTGGCGCGGCGCAAGGCGGCCGCCGCCGGCGACCGGCCGGGCGTCACGCGCGGCAAGCAGTGGATCACGGTCGATCAGGGCCTGGAGCTGCTGGACACGCCGGGCATCCTCTGGCCGCGGTTTGACAGTCAGGAGGTCGGTGAGCTGCTGGCCATCACCGGCGCGATCAAGGCCGAGGTGCTCGACCGCGAGACGCTTGCGGCCAACTTCATGCTCCGGCTCGCAAAGTTTTACCCCGACGCGGTGGAGCAGCGCTACAAGTTCCGGCCGGACCCGGCCTGCAATGGCTTCGAGCTGCTGGAGCAGGCGGCCAAAAAGCGCGGCTTTCTCATCTCCGGCGGAGAATATGACCTTGAGCGGATGGCGGGTGTGCTGCTCGATGAATACCGCGGCGGCAAGCTTGGCCGCATCACGCTCGAGATGCCGGAGGCGGATATATGACGCAGGTCGATCTGTGGACATTGGAAAACGAGCTCCGCACGCCGGACACCGATCCGCTGTGCGGTGTGGACGAGGCCGGGCGCGGACCGCTGGCCGGGCCTGTGTGCGCGGCGGCGGTGATGCTGCCGCCGGGATTGGAGATCCCGGGCCTGAACGACTCGAAAAAGCTCTCGGAGAACAAGCGCGAGGCGCTCTACGATACCATCATCGCGCAGGCGCTGAGCTACGGCATCGCATTTGCGACCGTGGAGGAGATCGAGGAGCACAACATCCTCGGCGCGACGTTTCTGGCCATGAACCGGGCCATCGCGCAGCTCTCCCCGCAGCCGGCGCTCGCGCTCATCGACGGCAACCGGAACACCGGCATCGCGGTGCCGAGCCGGTGCATCGTCGGCGGCGACGGCAAGTGCGCCGACATCGCGGCGGCCTCCGTGCTCGCAAAGGTCACGCGTGACCGGTATATGCGCCAGATGGCGGAGACCTATCCGCAATACGGTTTTGAAAAACATAAGGGCTACGGCACGGCGGCGCACTATGCGGCCATCCGGGCGCATGGGCCATGCCCCATCCACCGGCCGTCGTTCCTGAAGAAGATGCACTGATATGGCCGGTGCAGTCAAGGGAACGAAGGGCGCCTGGGGCGAGGAGTGCGCGGCGGTGTACCTGCGCCGGCACGGTTACCGCATCCTTGCGCGCAACTACAGCTGCCGCTTCGGCGAGATCGACATCATCGCGGCCGACCGGCACTACGTCGTGTTCGTGGAGGTGAAGCTGCGCGCGTCCGACCGGTTCGTGCGCGCGGGCGCGTATGTCACACCGGCCAAGCAGGCGCGCATCCGCACGGCGGCGTCGCTCTGGCTGGCGGAGCACGAGACGCAGCTGCAGCCGCGCTTTGATGTGATCGAAATTTACGGCGATGCGGACACGCCGCGCCGCCAGCGCAGAATCAATCAGATCGAAAATGCTTTTGAATAATGAGGGACCAGATATGAACTACTACAGCACAAGAGATCATCAGCATATTGTTTCCGCCGCGCAGGCGATTGCCTGCGGCCTTGCGCCGGACGGCGGCCTGTTCGTGCCGGAGGCGCTGCCGGCGGTGTCCGTGCAGCAGCTTCAGGCGCTGTGCGGCATGACCTACCAGCAGCGCGCCGTGACGATCATGCGCCCGTTTCTGAGCGAGTTTACGGACGAGGAGCTTGCGCGCTTCACCGCCGCGGCCTATGGCAGCCAGTTTGACGACCCGGCCGTTGCGCCGGTGCACCGGCTCGACGACACCACCGCGTTTCTCGAGCTCTGGCACGGGCCAACGTGCGCGTTCAAGGACATGGCGCTGCAGATCCTGCCGTACCTGCTCACGGCAAGCCTGAAAAAGTGCGGCGAGCAGCGGCAGGTGTGCATCCTCGTCGCCACCTCGGGCGACACCGGCAAGGCGGCCCTGCAGGGCTTTGCCGACGTGCCGGGCACGAAGATCCTCGTGTTCTATCCCTACAGCGGCGTGTCGGAGATCCAGCGCCTGCAGATGGTCACGCAGACGGGCGATAACGTCGCGGTCAGCGCCGTGCGCGGCAACTTTGACGATGCGCAGACCGGTGTCAAGCAGATCTTTGGTGACAAGGCGTTTGCTGCCGAGCTCTCGCAGCGCGGCTGGTTCCTGTCCTCGGCCAACTCCATCAACTGGGGCCGCCTGCTGCCGCAGATCGTCTACTATTTCTCGGCGTACTGCGACGCCGTTACCGGCGGCATGATCGCCATGGGCGACAAGCTGAACTTTGTCGTGCCGACCGGCAACTTCGGCGACATTCTCGCCAGCTGGTATGCCAAGGAGATGGGCCTGCCGGTGGGCAAGCTCGTCTGCGCGTCGAACGCAAACAACGTGCTCACGGATTTCATCCGTACGGGTACCTATAATAAAAACCGTCCGTTCCACACGACGGCATCCCCGTCGATGGACATTCTCGTGTCGAGCAATCTCGAGCGCTTGCTTTATGCCCTCTGCGGCAGCGACACGGAGGTCGCGGGCTACATGCAGCAGCTGCGCGAGCAGGGGAGTTATACAGTCTCTGACGAACTCAAGGCAAAGATTCAGGCGACGTTTGCCGGTGGCTTCTGCAATGATATCCAGACGCGCGAGAAGATCGGCCACGCCTGGCGCGATCACCGCTATCTGATTGACACGCACACGGCGGTCGCCTATCACGTGCTCGATGATTACCGCAGCGAGACCAGCGATGCGACGCCCACTGTTGTCGTGTCCACGGCCAGCCCCTTCAAGTTCTGCGACCAGGTGCTGCGCGGCATCGGCGGCACGGCCGACGCCTTCGGCCCGGCGTTGATCCGCCGCCTGTCGTGCGAGACACAGATCGATGCGCCCGCGCCGCTGACCGGCCTGGATGCGCGCCCGGTGCGCTTTGGCGGCTGCGTGGACAAGGCGCAGATGCTGCATACGGTGGACGAATTCCTGAAATAATATGTAACGGACGGGGAGACCCGTCCGCCGGGTCAGAACGCCGCGCTGCCCTTCTTGGTGAAGGTGCTGCAGAACGTCTCGTCCTTGCAGGTGCAGGTGCCCTGGGTGTTTTTGACCTGAATGTGGTCTGCGTGGCAGCGCTTGCCGTCCGCATTGTAGGCGCAGTTGGTCACGTCGCACGCGACGTTGTACTCGCAGCAGTCTTTGGTATGATCGCTCATGGTTTCTGCCTCCAGATCAGATTCCGGCATCCGCCGGTCGAATCTATTGTGTGCAGCCGGGCGCGGAATATACGGAGGAATGCAAATGGCATTGTATGCAATCGGCGACCTGCATCTGTCGCTGGGCGCAGATAAGCCCATGGACGTGTTTGGCGGGCCGTGGGAAAATTATGTAGAAAAAATCAAACTTGGTTTTTCGTCTCTGCATGCCGATGACGTCTGCGTGCTCTGCGGCGATCTTGCCTGGGGCATGACCATGGAGCAGGCGCTGCCGGACTTTCAGTTCATCGAGGCTTTGCCCGGGAAAAAGATCCTGCTCAAGGGCAACCACGACTTCTGGTGGAGCACGGCCAAAAAGGCCTACGACTTTTTTGAGGCGCACGATATGCACACCATGGATATCCTCAATAATAATTGCTATTTCTATGGTGATTATGCCATCTGCGGCACACGCGGCTGGTTTTATGAGGAGGCCAAGGGCGAGGCGCATGACCGAAAGATCATGCTGCGCGAGGTCGGCAGATTGGAGACGTCGCTCAAGGCGGCGGGGGACAGGACGAAGCTCGTCTTTCTGCACTACCCGCCGAAGTACCTCGGCTATGAGTGCCCGGAGATTTTGGACCTGCTCGATGCGTATCATGTCCCCCTGTGCTGCTACGGACACATCCACAGCCGCGGCTGCCGCAGCGCCTTTCAGGGCATATATCATGACACGGAGTTCCGGCTGCTGTCGGCGGATTATATTTCGTTTTGCCCGCGCAGGATTCTCCCGTGAAACAGGTGTTGATTTTAGGGCATAAATCTGTTATAGTATTTAGGCATGTTCTTTTCATGACAAATTTTATAAACAATGCACCCGGCGATAAATGATTAGAGGAGGAAACCCAATGAACATCCAGAACATCGAAAAGAAAGAGAAAAATATGGCGACCTTTGAAGTGAAGGTCCCGGCCGATGTCTTTGACAATGCGGTCAACGAAGTATATAAAAAGAACAGGAACCATCTCTACGTGGCTGGTTTCCGCAAGGGCAAGGCCCCGCGCGCCGTCATCGAGGGCATGTATGGCAAGGAAGTGTTCTATCCCGACGCTATCGAGGCGCTGGCACAGGATGCGTTCGAGGCCGGCCGTGCCGACTGCGGCTTTGAGTGCGTCGGCGCGCCGAGCCTGATTGACCAGAAGGTCACCGAGGACAAAGAGCTGATCTACACCTTCGAGGTCGGTATGTACCCGGAAGTGCAGCTCGGCCAGTACAAGGGCCTCGAGGTCCCGCAGAACCACGAAGCGTTTGACGAGAGCAAGGTCGACGAAGAGATGCATAACGTTCAGAAGCGCAACGCCCGCCTGCTCGATGTTGAGCGCGAGGCGCAGCTGGGCGATCATGTCACGATCGACTTCGCCGGCTTCATCGACGGCGAGCAGTTTGACGGCGGCACGGCCGAGGACTATGACCTCGAGCTCGGCTCCAACACGTTCGTGCCCGGCTTTGAGGAGCAGATCGTCGGCATGAAGGCCGGCGATGAGCGTGACGTCGTCGTCACCTTCCCCGAGAACTATGTTGAGGCGCTGGCCGGCAAAGAGGCCACCTTCAAAGTCACCGTCAAGAGCGTCAAGGAGCCCGAGCTTCCGGCGCTGGACGATGAGCTGGCCAAGGACATCTCCGACTACGAGACCATCGCCGAGTACCGTGACCACGTCCGTGAAGATCTGGAGAAGGAATTCACCGAGCAGCAGGAGTCCGATTATGCGACCCGCCTCATGAAGGCCGCTGTCGACAACATGACCGTCGAGATCCCCGAGCCTATGATCCTGGACAAGCTCGACGAGCAGCTGCGCAACTACATCTCCACCATGGGCATCAGCCCCGAGCTCACCCGTGAGCAGGTGCTCGCCTCCATGGGCCTGGACGAGAAGACCTTCCAGGAGATCATGCGTCCGCAGGCCGTGTTTGAGCTGCAGACCGATCTGCTGCTTGACGCGATCGTCAAGGCCGAGAACATCGAGCTCGATGAGGGCGAACTCGACGAGACCTACAACAAGATGGCTGAAGAGTACAAGATGGAAGTCGACAAGATCAAGCAGTACGTCGACGAGAAGATCATCGTTCTGGATATGAAGCGCCGCAAGGCTGCCCAGCTCATCCGCGACACCGCAGTGGACAAGGAGCCCGAGGCCAAGGAAGAGGCAGCCGAGTAATTCCCCGAAAGCTGTTTGGATTCCGGGCAGAACGGTTATGCTCTCTTGGATAAGCGAAACATCGAAAGGAGCGTACCATGAGTTTAGTACCGTACGTTGTCGAGCAGACCTCCCGCGGGGAGCGCTCGTACGACATTTTTTCCCGCCTGCTCAATGACCGCATCATCATGCTGTCCGAGGAGGTCAATGATACGACAGCCAGCCTGATCGTGGCGCAGCTGCTGTATCTCGAAGCACAGGATCCCGATAAGGACATTCAGTTTTATATCAACAGCCCCGGCGGCAGCGTGACCGCAGGTCTCGCCATCTATGATACCATGCAGTACATTAAGGCGGATGTTTCCACCATTTGCGTCGGCTTGGCTGCATCGATGGGTGCGTTCCTGCTCTCGTCCGGCGCCAAGGGCAAGCGTCTGGCCCTACCGAATTCGGAGATCATGATCCATCAGCCCTCCGGCGGCAGCCAGGGCCAGTGCACGGACATTCAGATCCAGGCACGGCAGATCCTGCGCATCAAGGATCGCCTCAACCACATCCTCGCAGAAAACACCGGCAAGCCGGTCGAGACCATCGCTGAGGACTGTGAACGCGATAACTTCATGACCGCGGAGGAAGCACAGGCCTACGGTCTGGTGGACAAGGTCATCTATAAGCGATAATCTGTCAGGGGAGGGAACCGCCGTTCCCTCCCTGTTTCAAATGTAGAAAATGTGAGGTTTTTATGGCCAGAAATGACGAGAAAAAGAGCGTGCGCTGCTCTTTTTGCGGCAAGCCGCAGTCGCTGGTAAACCGGCTCGTTGCCGGCAACGGCGTCTATATCTGCGATGAGTGCGTGCGCCTGTGCATGAGCATCATCGACGAGGGCTATCAGCCCGAGAGCGTCTCCACGGCGGAGATCACCCTCCGGCGCGACCAGCTGCCGAAGCCGGCCGAGATGCGCGCCACGCTCGACGACTATATCATCGGCCAGGACCGTGCCAAGGTGGTGCTGTCCGTGGCGGTGTACAACCACTATAAGCGCATTCTGCGCGGCGATCAGGACAATGACGTTGAGCTGCAGAAGAGCAACGTCCTGCTCATCGGCCCGACCGGCAGCGGCAAGACGCTCTTTGCCCAGACCCTGGCCAAGATGCTCGACGTGCCGTTTGCCATCGCGGATGCGACCACGCTCACCGAGGCCGGCTATGTCGGCGAGGATGTGGAGAACATCCTGCTCAAGCTGCTGCAGGCGGCGGATTTTGATGTGGAGCGCGCGCAGCGCGGCATCATTTACATCGACGAGATCGATAAGATCGCCCGCAAGAGCGAGAATACGTCCATCACGCGCGACGTCTCCGGCGAGGGCGTGCAGCAGGCGCTGCTCAAGCTCCTCGAGGGCACGATCGCGAATGTCCCGCCCCAGGGCGGACGCAAGCACCCGCAGCAGGAGTTCATCCAGGTGGATACGACGAACATCCTCTTCATCTGCGGCGGCGCGTTCGACGGCGTGGACAAGATCATTGAGCGCCGCATGGACAAGAAGTCCATGGGCTTCGGCGCCGAGATCCAGAGTGCCAAGGAACGTGACCTGACCGAGATCATGAAAAACGTGCAGCAGCACGACCTGCTGAAGTTCGGTATCATCCCGGAACTGATTGGCCGCATGCCGGTCATCACGGCGCTGGCCAGCCTGAGCCGCGAGGACATGGTGCGCATCCTCAAGGAGCCCAAAAACGCCTTGACCAAGCAGTATCAGGCGCTGATGCAGTTTGATAACGTCGAACTGGAATTTGAAGACGAAGCGCTGGGCAAAATTGCGGATAAGGCGATCGCGATGGAGATCGGTGCCCGCGGCCTGCGCAGTGTCATGGAGGGCGTCATGACGGACCTGATGTACTCCGTGCCGTCGGACCCGACGATCGCCAAGATCACCATCACCGCGGCAAGCGTGGACGGCACCGAGCCGCCGCGCATTGAGCATCGGGAGCAGTGACCCATCGCGCCTGCCCCCGCGACCCCCTGAGCGAAAGAGGAATCTGAATGGATAACACAACTTCTATGGACCATGCGGAATTCACCGCCAGGCGCAGCCTGCCCATGATGGCGCTGCGCGGCCTGACCGTGTTTCCGGGCATGATGCTGACCTTTGAGGTCGAGCGCAGCATGTCCATCGCGGCGCTGAACATGGCCATGAGCGATGATCAGATCATCTATCTGGTCCCGCAGAAAGACATTGCGACCGACATCCCCACACCGGACGATGTGTACGGCGTAGGCACGGTCTGCCGCATCAAGCAGATGATGAAGCAGCCCGGCACCAAGACCATCCGCGTTATGGCTGAGGGCATCGAGCGCGGCCGGACGCTGGCCGTGCGAACGGACACGCCCTGCTTCGTGGCCGAGGTCGAGCCGCTTCCGGACGTGGCCGAGCGCAAAACGGTGCGCACCGAGGCGCTCATCCGCCACTGCTGCAATCTGTTTGACGCGTACGTCACCGCGTCCGGCAACATGGCGCCGGAGGCGGTCATCAGCGTGCTTGGCAGCACGAATGCGGCGTTCGTGTCGAACTTCATCTCCCAGCATGTGTTCCTGCGTCCGGAAGAGAAGCAGGAGCTGCTGGAGGAAACGCGCCCGAGCCGGAGACTGTCCAAGCTCTCGAAAATGCTGCTGCATGAGACAAGTGTGCTCGGCCTGCAGCATCAGCTCGAGGAGGCGGCGCAGGACCGCCTGAACCAGACGCAGCAGGAGTATCTGCTGCGCGAGCAGATGAAGATCATCCAGGCGGAGCTCGGCGAGTCCGACGATCCGGACTCCGAGAGCGCGGATTACCGCGAAAAGATCCTTGCCCTGCACCTGCCGGAGGATTCCGAGCAGCGCCTGCTCAAAGAGGTCGACCGGCTCAAAAAGCAGCCGTTCGGCTCGTCGGAGGCGTCCGTCATCCGCAATTATCTGGATATTTGTCTCGAGCTGCCGTGGAACACGCGCACGAAAGAAACGCTCGACGTGCGCGCCGCGCGCGAGGGGCTTGACAAAGAGCACTTCGGGCTTGAGAAGGTCAAGGACCGGATCACAGAGTATCTGGCCGTGCGCCAGCTCGCGCCCGATGTCAAGGGCGGCGTGCTGTGCCTCGTCGGCCCTCCGGGCACCGGCAAGACGAGCATCGCCATGAGCATCGCTCATGCTACGAACCGCAAGCTTGCGCGCATCTCCCTCGGCGGCGTGCACGACGAGGCAGAGATCCGCGGCCACCGCAAGACGTATGTCGGCGCTATGCCCGGCCGCATCATCAACGGCCTGACCATCGCCGGCAGCATGAACCCCGTCATGGTGCTCGACGAGATCGATAAGCTCGGCAGCGATTATCGCGGCGACCCGTCATCGGCGCTGTTGGAGGTGCTCGACGCGGAGCAGAACGGCCACTTCCGGGATAACTTTATGGAGATCCCAGTCGACCTGTCGGATGTGTTTTTCATCCTGACGGCCAACACCCTCGATACCATCCCGCGCCCGCTGCTCGACCGCATGGAGGTCATCCAGCTCTCGAGCTATACGGACGAGGAAAAGCTGCAGATCGCAAAGCAGCACCTGCTGCCCAAGCAGCGCAAAAAGCACGGCCTCAAGCCGTCGCAGCTGCGCGTGAGCGACGATGCCATCCGTGAGATCATCACGCTCTATACGCGCGAATCCGGTGTGCGCGTGCTTGAACGGAACCTTGCCGCCGTCTGCCGCAAGACGGCCAAGCGCATCGCACTCGGCGAGTGCAAGAGCGTGCAGCTGCGCGCCGGCAGCGTGGCCAACTATCTCGGCCCCGCGCGCTTTGAGCCTGAGCACGTTTACGCGCAGGACGAGGTCGGTCTCGTGCGCGGCCTTGCCTGGACGTCTGTCGGCGGGGAAGTGCTCGATGTCGAAGTCGCCGTGCTCGACGGCACCGGCAAGCTGGAGCTGACCGGCAACCTCGGCAACGTCATGAAGGAGTCGGCGCAGGCCGCCGTCACCTATATCCGCAGCCGTGCGCAGCTGCTCGGCATCGACCCGGAGTTTTATAAGAACAAGGATATCCACATCCACTTCCCGGAGGGTGCCGTGCCGAAGGACGGTCCGTCGGCCGGCATCACGATCTGCATCGCGGTCATCTCCGCGCTCACGAACACGCCGGTCCGCCGCGACCTCGCCATGACGGGCGAGATCACGCTGCGCGGCCGCATCCTGCCGATCGGCGGCCTGAAGGAAAAGACTATGGCCGCCATGCGCATCGGCATCACGACGGTCATCATCCCGCGTGAGAACGAAAAGGATCTCGAGGAGATCGACCCGACCGTGCGCAGCGCGCTCAAGTTCGTCACGACCGACCATGTGGATAAGATCCTCGACGTCGCATTCGGCCGCCGTTTTGCCGCGGCCGTCAAGGCGGCGCACAAGGACGCGCATGGCGACGCGGCGAATGTGAACCTGCGCCAGTGAGGAGACTGCCATGGCGACATTGAACCTGAATAAGGCGGAGTTTCTCAAGTCCGCCGTCAGCCCGTCCGGCTTCCTCGCGGCCGACCTGCCGTGCATCGTCTTTGCCGGTAAGTCAAACGTCGGCAAGTCCTCGGTCATCAACCGGCTGCTCAACCGCAAGAATTTTGCCCGCGTCGGCTCCCAGCCCGGAAAGACCGTCCATGTGAACTATTTTTGCATCGACGGTCGGGCGTACTTTGTTGACCTGCCGGGTTATGGGTACGCCAGCGTCGCCAAGACGGAGCGTGCGCGCTGGGGCAAGCTCATGGAGGATTTCTTCGCAGACCCCGCGCGCATCACACTCGGCGTCATGATCGTTGACGCTCGCCACAAGCCCACGGCGGACGATGAGACGATGGCCGCGTGGTTTCATTCCACCGGCTGCCCGATGGTCGTCGTGGCGAATAAGTGCGACAAGCTCAAAAAGTCGGAGATCGAGCCGAATCTCGCGCGCATCCGCGCCACGCTTTTGCTGCCGGACGACGCGGTGCTGCTGCCGTTTTCGGCGGAGAAGGGCACCGGCCGCGAGGCACTGCTCGGTGAGATCTTTCACGCTGTTGGATGACCCGAAGTGCAGAGCGCGCATTCGCGCGCTCTGCGCCGCAAAACGCTGACAAAGCAGCGCTTTGCGGCGGCTGATTGGATTCGAGGCGGGCCTTGCCCCCTCGAGCACCCCTGCTGCGTATGCGATTCGGCAGCGGCGGAGTCATTTTTGCCTGCTCAAAGTGCAGAGCGCGCATTCGCGCGCTCTGCACTTGTTTTTTCGCATGGGACTTGCTATAATGCAATTTTGTAGGAATGGGAGGTGCGTGCGTGAACACACTGCAATCGATCTGGCACGGGCTGGACTGGTCGTATCTGCTCAATATCGTGCTGTCGGTCGTTCCGGCGCTGCTGTGCATCACGTTTCACGAGGTGTCGCACGGCTGGGTCGCATATCGCCTCGGCGATACGACGGCAAAGGACGCCGGCCGACTCACGCTCAACCCTCTCAAGCACATCGACCCGATGGGCCTGCTGATGATGATCGTGTTCAAGTTCGGCTGGGCAAAGCCCGTGCCGGTGAACATGATGCGCTTTCGTAATCCCAAGCGCGGTATGGCGCTCACGGCGCTGGCGGGGCCGGTGTCGAATGTGCTGCTCGCGCTCGTGTTTCTGTTTTTGTACGGTCTGCTGTACCGGGCGCTGTATTCGGTGCAGTTTTTGCTGGACATGATCTGGCTGACGGCATATATCAGCCTGGCGCTGGCCATTTTCAATATCATCCCGGTCTCGCCGCTCGACGGGTCCAAGGTGCTCTTCGCGCTGCTGCCCGACGCGGCGTATGCCAAGCTCATGCGCTATGAGCGCTATGGCATGATTCTGCTGCTCGTGCTGGTCGCGACCGGAGTGCTCGGCAAGCCGCTCACCACGGTGACGGAGGCCGCGTTTGACAAACTCTTTGTATTTGCGGAGTGGGGTTATGAACTTATCGGCATCTTCGGCTAAGCCGACCGATCCAACCTATTTTCTTGAAGGCATCATCCACGACAAGAGCGAGATGGCGGATTTTGAGGGGCCCTTGAGCCTGATCCTGCTGCTTCTGTCCAAGAACAAGATCGAGATCCGCGACATCAAGATCTCGGAGATCCTCGATCAGTATCTGGAATACCTCAACGCCATGGAAAAGCTCGATCTCGAGATCGCGAGCGAATTTGTGCAGATGGCGTCCTACCTGCTCTATATCAAGACCCGCATGCTCCTCACGGAGGAGAAGGAGGTCACGGAGCTCGAGCAGCTCATCGCCTCGCTCGAGCAGCTCAAGTGCAAGGACACCTATGCGGCTGTCAAGTCCGTCACGCCGATGCTCGACGCCGCGGCCCAGACCGGCCTGCACTACCTGTCGCGCCCGCCGGAGCCGCTGCCGAAGTCGGCGGGGGAATACCGCTATCGCATCGAGCAGGCAGACCTCCTGCGTGCGCTGCTGTCCGTGTTTACGCGCGGCGGTGCCGCAGCGACAGATGCGCTGCAGATGGCGGCGCCGAAGCGCATCATCTACAGTGTGCGCGACAAATGCCGCACGCTCATTGACGAGCTGCGTGAGCGGGGGAGCATGTCCCTGAACGCGCTCTACAGCCAGTGTGCCAGCCGCAGCGAGATCGTGGCGACGTTTTTGTCTGTGCTGGAGCTGTGCAGCCTCGGCCATCTGATGCTTTCCGAGCAAAACGGCGAATATGTGGCAAGTTTCACCGGCGGCGCCACAGACGATATTCTGGAATCCATTGTTGAGTGAGAAATTTTTATGGAACACGAGGAATTACTTTCGGTCATTGAGGCCATTTTATTTGCAGCGGGCGATCCTGTGCCGGCGTCGCGTATCGCGCTCGTCACCGGCGAGGAGACGCAGACGATCGTCTCGGCCGCCAGGGAGCTCGCTGCGGCGTATGAGGAAAACCGCTGCGGCATGCGCCTGGTGCAGATGAATGATCTGCTGCAGCTGTGCTCCGCGCCGGAGTATGCGGATGATATCCGCCGCGCACTCGAGCAGCGCAAGCCGCCCAAGCTCTCGCAGCCGGCGCTGGAGGTGCTGGCAATCGTGGCGTATTTTCAGCCCGTCACGCGCGCCTACATCGATCAGGTGCGCGGCGTGGACAGTGCCTACACGGTCACGACACTGCTCGAGCGCGGGCTCATCGAGGCCTGCGGCAGGCTCGACGCGCCAGGCCGCCCGTCACTGTACCGCACGAGCGCGCTGTTTCTGCGCACCATGGGCATGCAGTCGCTCGACGAGCTGCCTGTGCTGCCGGATCTGTCGTCCGATGAGGGCGCGGAAAAGCTCGAACAGGCCATCTCGGAGCTGCGCGGCCGCGGCGAGCAGATGGAGCTGACGGACACGGAGGAAAAACCGACAGGGGAGTGATGCCGATTGACGGCCCTGTGGATCATACTGGCGATCGCGCTGGTGCTGACGGTGCTGAATCTGCTGCCGGTCGGCGTGGATGCGGCCTACGCGGACGAGACGTTCTCGCTCGCGGCGCGCATCGGCCCGCTCCGGCTCCGGCTCCTGCCGAAACCGCCGGATGCAAAGCCGAAGAAGAAAAAGCCACCAAAACCGAAAAAGGAAAAGCCGAAGAAGAAATCCGCCTCGCCGGATATCCGGACGATCCTCGCCCTTGCAAAGCTCGGTCTGCAGGCGCTCAATCGCTTCCGGCAGCGGCTGCGCGTGCAGCTGCTGCGGCTGGTGTTCGTGTCCGGCGCGCCGGACCCATACGATACGGCGCTGGCGTTTGGCTATGTCAACGCCGCGCTCGGCGCGCTCACGCCGCTGGCGGAGCGGGTCCTGCGCATTGACGAGCGGGACATTCAGACCGGTGTGGACTTTCAGACCGAGCGGCCGCGCATCGATGCGCGCATCGTCTGTACGATCCGCATCGGGCAGATCGTTGTCATCGCGCTGGCGTTCGGCGTTGGATTCTTAAAGCAAAAAATGCACTCGAAACAGGCCCGGGCCACGCGCGCAAAGACCGCGCCGGCCGCGCAGGAAAGGAAGGTCAGCAATGGATAATGAAATCAGTGCAGTCATGACTGCGACCATGAGCAAGATCAAGGAAATGGTGGACACGAATACCGTCGTCGGCGAACCGATCACGACACCGGACGATATTACGCTTATCCCGCTGTCCCGCGTCAGCTTTGCCTTTGCCAGCGGCGGGTCGGAGTTCCCGATGAAGGAGAACAAAAACGGTGTCGGCTGCGGTAGCGGCGCCGGTGTCAAGGTCGAGCCGATGGGCTTTCTGATCGTCAAGGACGGCAATGTGCGCATGCTCAACGTCATGCCGCCGGCCTCGAACACGTTCGACCGCCTGATCGACATGACCCCGCAGGTGATCGACCGCATCGACCAGTTCATCGACCAGCGCAGGGCCGACAAAGCATAAACCGCGCCGAAAGCGCCCATAATAAGCACCGCCCGTAACTTGGAAAGGGTGGTGCTTGTTTTGAAACGGACATGTTTTGGCCTTGCCTGCGTGCTGGCCATTTCTTTGCTTTGCATGCTGCGCGCACATGCCGCCGGGACCGACAATGCGGCGAGGGCCGCCATTGTCGTGCATCCCGAGACCGGCACCGTGCTCTATGAAAAGAATGCGGACGAGCGGCTCGGCATTGCCAGCACGACGAAGATCATGACTGCGCTTGTCGTGCTCGAGCACTGTGCGCTGGAGGAACCGGTCGAGATCCTGTCGGAATACACGGCGGTCGAGGGCTCGTCGATGTATCTGCGTGCCGGCGAGACGTACACGGTCGAGGAGCTGCTCTACGGCCTGATGCTCGTGTCCGGAAATGATGCCGCCGTCGCGCTCGCATGCCACACGGCGGGCTCCGTGGAAGCGTTCGCGGACATGATGAACGATCAGGCGCGTGCGCTCGGCATGACAGACAGCGCGTTTCAAAATCCCAACGGTCTCGACGCCGAGGGGCATTATTCCACGGCGCGCGATATGGCGAAGCTCGCCTGCGCCGCCATGGAAAACGAGACATTCCGCACGATCGTATCCACAAAGAGCGCGACCGTGGACGGGCAGACGCTCGTGAACCACAACCGCCTGCTGCGCAGTTATGACGGCGCGGTCGGCGTCAAGACCGGGTATACGAAAACCGCGGGCCGGACGCTCGTGTCCTGCGCGCAGCGCGGCGTGACGCAGTTCGTGTGCGTGACGCTCTCGGACCCGGACGACTGGAACGACCACACACACCTGCTCGACTGGGCGTTTGAAAACTATGAGTACCGCTGCGTCGCCGGTGACACGCCGGTGTATGCCGTGCCGGTGCTCTCCGCCACGGTGGAGCTCTGCGCGGCGGTTCCGGAGGAACCTGCCTACCTGCTCGTACACCCGGATGACCCGGTGGTGCTGAAGACAGAGCTGCCGCGCTTCGCGTTTGCGCCGGTGGAGCAGGGCGCGCGGGCGGGCACACTGACGGCGACCGGGCCGGACGGGCAAAGCGTCTCCGTGGCGCTCTGCTATGCCGAACCCGCGGCGCTCGACCCGGATGTGAAGATCACGCCGCTCGCGCGGCTCGGCCGGCTGTGGACGCACGCCTGCCGCTACTTTTCCTCCTACTATCCTGTATCCTGAGGTGATGACCATGCAGCAACGGCTGCAAAAGTGCATTTCCGAGGCGGGCGTTGCCTCCCGCCGCGCGGCGGAGACGATGATCTCCGCCGGCCGCGTGACCGTGAACGGACAGACTGCACAGCTCGGCGCGCAGGCAGACCCGGAGACCGATATCATCTGCATTGACGGCCGGCCGCTGCCGTCCCGGGCCCCGAAGCGGTACATAATGCTGAACAAACCGCGCGGCTATGTCACGACGATGCACGACGAGCACGGGCGCAAAACCGTGGCGGATCTCGTGGCATCATTGGGGGAGCGGCTGTACCCGGTCGGGCGGCTGGATCTCGATTCCGAGGGTCTGCTCATCCTGACGAACGACGGCGAGATCGCAAACTGTCTCATGCATCCCTCACATGAGATCCCAAAGACGTATGAGGTGGATGTAGCAGGCGGCGATCTTGCAGTCGCAGCGGAGACCATGCACGCCGTCACGGAGCTGGAGGGTTATCACGTCCGCCCGGCGGAGGTGACGGTGCTCGCACCCGGGCGACTGTCCGTGACGATCCACGAGGGACGCAACCGGCAGGTGCGCCGCCTGTGCGCGCTCGCGGGGCTGCGCGTCCGGCGGCTCGTGCGCGTGGCGGAGGGGGAGCTGCGCCTCGGCACGCTCGCGCCGCGCCAGTGGCGTCCGCTGTCGGATGCGGAGGTCGCTTACCTGAAATCGCATCTTTGAGACGCAAAATTTTATGCAAGTTTTCTACTGAAAAATTTTGATTATCCCGAAAAACCCTTGAAATACAAGCACATTCGCAGGATTT